>AMZC01000705.1_pt1 | contig 68837 bp, 55 predicted proteins | sample 948551 | NCBI WGS metagenome assembly AMZC01 (sample SAMN01120625, study PRJNA171369) | bioreactor sludge metagenome | biome: sludge; isolation source: anaerobic thermophilic cellulolytic sludge from lab reactor | place: China: Hong Kong, Shek Wu Hui wastewater treatment plant | collected... | reverse complement strand
CAGCTTCTCGTACATGCGGAAGTAATTTTGAATGGTAATGGTGGCGTAGGTGACGTTCTCGGCTTCTACCTTGACGCCTTCTTTAGCCTCCACCGCCTGGTGCAGTCCGTCTGACCAGCGCCGCCCGGGCATGAGCCGCCCGGTGAACTCGTCGATGATGACAACCTTCCCGCCCTGAACGAGGTAATCTTTATTCCGTTTGAAGAGATATTGCGCGCGCAGGGCCTGCTCCAGATAACCCATCAAGCGTGCCTGCTGCGGGGTGATGTCTTCGGGGCGGTCGGGGTCACGCAGGGGTTCGCCCAGCAATTCTTCGACGTGAATCTCACCCAGCTCGGTCAGGTTGACAGAGCGGTCTTTTTCGTTCACTTCCACGTCTTCGGGGCGTAGCTGGCGCACCACCTGCGCCATGCGGATGTAGTTGGCCGAGTCGTCCTGTGCCGGGCCAGAGATGATCAGCGGGGTGCGCGCTTCATCGATGAGGATGTTATCCACCTCGTCAACGATGGCGTAGTAATGCCCGCGCTGGACGCGTTCTTCCAGGCTCATGGTGAGGTTATCGCGCAGGTAATCGAAGCCAAATTCGCTGTTGGTGCCGTAGGTGATATCAGCCTGGTAGGCTTCGCGGCGGTGAACCATGCGCAGCTGGTGCTGGTCTTCGTGGGGCGATTCGAGGGTGAGGTCGACGAGGAAGGCTTTGCGGCCATTCTCGGTGCGCGCGGCCATCTGTAAGACCCCTACCGAAAGCCCCAGCGCGTGGTAAATGGGAGCCATCCAGCGGGCATCGCGGCGGGCAAGGTAATCGTTGACGGTGACGAGGTGTGCACCGCGCCCGGCCAGCGCATTAAGGTAAAGCGGGAGGGTGGCTACCAGCGTTTTTCCTTCGCCGGTGCGCATTTCGGCGATCTTCCCGGCATGCAATACCATACCACCGATAAGCTGGATGTCATAAGGGCGCAGGCCAATGGTGCGTTTGCTGGCCTCGCGCACGGCGGCAAAGGCTTCGGGGAGCAGGGCATCGAGCGCTTCTTGAAGCTTTTGCCCGGCTTCGAGGCTGGCCTTCAGGCGTGCGCGGAACTCGTCGGTTTTGGCGCGCAGGGCGTCCGTGGAGAGTTTTTCGTATTCGGGCTCCAGCGCATTGATACGCTCCACGATCTGCGAGAGCCTCTCCAGTTCTCGTTTATTGGGGTCACCCCCCAGAAAATTCACAATTTGTTTCAGCATACGTTCCTCGATTAATCTCTGGGGAGGGATTATAGCATAGCGCAGGCCGAAAAAACGGAGTGAGGTTAACAACGCAAGGTGTTCTGGATTGCGGGAACCTGTGATGGGGCCGATGCGTCTGTGCTTTACAGGCTGTGTATAATGAATTTAAGTTGTCCATGTTTCGAGGAGCTCCGATGACCCCTTCACGCCGGTTCCCGGTTGTTATCCGGTTTTATCCTGTGCTTGCCGCCCTGGTGGCAGTCAGCCTGGCCTGTTCTCTGTTTCCCCTCGGGCGGCAGGCGGTCGAGTCGCCGCCATCGGGAGAGCCAACCCCCACACCGGCCCTGGCAGCAGGTGGAAAACCGCTCGCCCAATCGAGCCTTCCGCCGGTGCTGGTCGAAACCGACCCGCCGCCCGGGAGCGAAATTTCGCCCACTTCTCCGCTGGTGTTCTTCTTCAATCAGCCAATGGATCGCCCTTCTGTCGAGGCGGCCCTGCAGGGCCAGCCGCCGCTTTCGGGCCGTTTTGAATGGCTGGATGACTCAACTGTGCGTTTTGTTTCAGATCAGCCCTTCCCGGCGGGGGCTTCACTGCAGTTGACTTTCGCGGCGAGTGCGCGTGCGTCCAACGGGCAGGCGCTTCAGGAGCAGGTTGAGCTTGCCTATCAGGTGGCCGATAGCCTGCGGGTTGCTGAACGCATTCCCGCCCCCGGCGTGAGCGATGCCAACCCCGCCGCCGCCGTGGTGGTGACCTTTAACCGCCCGGTGGTTCCTCTGGGAGAAGATCCGGCGGCGGCCCCGGCGGCCTTTACCCTTCAGCCCGAAGCTCCCGGCAGGGGAGAGTGGCTGAATACCAGCACTTACATCTTTTACCCTGAACCGGCGCTGGCGGGTGGTGTGCGCTATACCGTGCTTCTCAACCAGAGCCTGACCAGCAGTGATGGGGTGCCCCTGAGCCTGGAAGGACTGCAACCGGAAGAATGGAGTTTCTCAACCGCTTTGCCTGCCGTGGTGGGGGCGAAATGGGGTGACCGATCAAAGCTGGAACTGGACGGCAAGGTGACGGTGACGTTTAACCAGCCGATGGATCGCCAGAGTGTGGAAGAGAATCTGCGCCTGCTGGACGACGCCGGCAGGAGTACACCCCTGAGCTGGGAATGGAACGAAGAAAGCAATGAGGTAACCCTGCAACCCCAGGTGCTGCTGGCGCGCGGTGCACATTATATGCTGGTGATTTCAGCGGCGGCGCGTAGCCTGGGCGGTGCTTCCATAGGAGTGGATACCAGCTTCACCATTGAGACAACCCCACCGCTGGCGGTGGAATCTACTTCTCCGGCGATCGGCGAACTGCTCAACGCCAATTATGGCCAGGCTTTTTATGTCATCAATCTGACGGCCCCGCTGGCCGATCAGGATCTGAAAGCTCTGGTAAGGGTGGAGCCCTCTATCAGCAGCCTGCGGGTTACCCCAACGTATGATCATTATGGGGTGGCGGTGGAGGGAGCTTTCCAGCCTTCTACCACGTACACCATCACACTGGATGCCGCCCTGCGCGATCGCTGGGGCGGAACCCTGGGGCAGGTGGTGCAACTTCAGGTGACTACCGAGACACCCCCGCCTTCGCTGGTGATTCCCATCATGCAGGTTGGGGCATCGGCTATCTTCGTCCCCGCCGGGCAGGCCACGCTGGATGTGCGGGTAACCAACCTGAGCCAGGCACAGCTTGAGCGGGGCACACTTTCGGTGACGGATTTTATTCAACAGCAGAGTTTCGGAGGGGTGTTGCGGAGATCGAATGTTCAGCGCTGGAGTGCCGGGTTTGAGGTGCCCCCCAACCGCAGTACCCCGCAAAAACTGCCCCTCGATCCTGCGGGTCAGCCGCCTGCCCCGGGTCTCTATCACCTTAAGATTGCCGCGCCAGGAATGCCCCCGCAAACGGAAAACTCTTACCTGCTGGTAGTCAGCCGGGTTCACCTGACGCTTAAAGTCAGCCAGAGGCAGGCAGTGATCTGGGCGGTCGACCTGGCCACCCGGGCCCCGCTCGAAGGGTTGCCGCTCACCTTTTTGAACCCCAACGGTGAGCGGCTGGCGGCCTGTGTGACCGCCGCAGATGGCCTGTGCAGTGCAGAATTGCCAGCGCGAGACAACCCGTATGAAGATGTGTATGCGGTTTCGGGCAACCCCGGAGAGGCACTTTTTGCCTTCGTTTCACGCAGTATGAGCGTGGGCCTGAACGCCTGGGAACTGGGGATTCCCACTGAGGTTGAAGCAGACCGCAATCTGGTCTATCTCTACTCCGACCGTCCCATCTATCGGCCCGGGCAGACGGTTCATTTTAAGGTGGTGTTGCAGCACAAAGAAAATGCCCGCTATACCCCGCTCGATCAGGGTGAGGTGGAGGTGAAAGTTCTGCCCCCTTACGATTACACTCAGCCTGAACAGAAACCTCTGGTTACGCTGCGGCTACCGGTTTCGGCGCTTGGCACTGCCGATGGCAGTTTTGATCTGCCTGCCGATGCCCAGCCCGGGTATTACACCCTTCAGACCACCAGCCCTGAGGCTTCTTTGCCGGTGCAGGTGGCAGAATATCGCAAACCGGCGTTTGACCTGCAGGTGGCCTTTGAGAAACCCGAATATCAGGCCGGAGAAGCACTTGCGGTGAACGTGCGGGCTCAGTATTACTTTGGTGCGCCGGTGAACGATTTGTCGGTGAACTGGCAGCTCTACGCACGCCCGGACTGGGTTTTCTTGCCTGAGAATATGCAATCGGGCGCTATGGATGATTCCTGGCTCTATCCGCCCGACTTCTTCGCCCCCGGGATGGGGCAGTTTGTGGCCCAGGGACAGGGGCAGACCGGCGCCGATGGCACGCTTCAGATTCTGATTCCGGCTGAAGCTTATGCTCAGCTTTCCCTGACCAACCGGCGCCAGCTGGTAATTGAACTCACTGCACAGGATGAGAGTAATCAGATGATCAGCGCCCGGGCAGAAGCGACCCTGCACCCTTCCAGTTTTTATATCGGGGTGCGGCCTGAGGCCTGGAGTGTTCAGGCGGGGGAAGAGATTGGATTCGCGATCCAGACGTTCGACTGGGCCAACCAGCCCGCCGGTGCGCATACGTTAAGGGCGGTCTTCAGCCGGGTGGAATGGGACATTGAGGGGGAGTCGGCGTTTGGATATCCCTCTTATCGCAAGGTGCTCACGGAGGTCGGCAGCAGTGACCTGCGGACCGATGCGCTGGGGCGTGCGCGGGTGGCCTTTACGCCGCCGGAAGTGGGCACTTACCAGCTGGAGGTGAGCGGAGAAGGGGCGCTCACCCAGGTGCTGGTGTGGGTGAGCGGTCCGGGGATGGCCCCCTGGCCGACCCTGCCCAATCAACGCCTGCGCCTTGAAGCCGATGCCACCGAATACCGCCCCGGACAGACCGCCCGCATTCGCATTCCCAACCCCTTCGGGGCGGGGGCACTGGCGCTGGTTTCGGTAGAGCGGAGCCGGGTGATGCGCACGTATGTGGTAGAGGTCAACGAAGCTCTGTATGAATTCCGCCTTCCGCTGGAATCGATCGACGCGCCCAATATCTATGTTTCGGTGATTTTGATGGGGCGTACCCAGGATGGAAAACCTGACTTCCGGCAGGGCTACCTGGGTGTGACGGTGAACCCCGATGAACTCCGCCTGAAGCTGGAGGCTTCCTTTACCCCGCCGCAGGCCGGGCCGGGGGATACGGTGCGTCTGAATTTGCGCGCCACCGACTCGGAAGGGCGCCCGGTGCAGGGTGAGTTTTCGCTTGCCCTGGTGGATAAAGCCGTGCTTGCCCTGAGTGATCCGAACAGCCTGCCCATTTTTGAGGCCTTTTACGGCAATCAACCCCTGGGAGTGCAGACCAGCCTTAACCTGACCGTTTACTCTGGCCGATTACAGGCCGCGGCCGCTCCGGGACGGGGCGGTGGCGGAGGTGGAGAGGCGGCTGTTTCTCCGGGAGTACGTACCCGCTTTGAAGATACCGCACTGTGGGTGCCTACCCTGGAGACCAACGAAGACGGGCTGGCTTCGGTGGAAATTCGCCTGCCGGATAACCTGACGACCTGGGTGGCCGACATCCGCGGGTTGAACGCCTCAATGCAGATTGGCGAGGCCCGGGTAGAGCTTATCGTCACCCGTGACTTGCTGGTGCGCCCCGTCACTCCGCGCTTCCTGGTGGTAGGTGATCATGTGCAGCTCGGCGCAGTGGTGCAGAATAACACCGGCGCGCCGCTCAGGGTTGAAGTGAGCATGGAGGCTCCCGGTCTGACCCTGGATGAAGGGGTGGAAACGGTTCAGAAGGTGGATGTACCGCCAAACAGCCGCAAACGGGTTGACTGGTGGGCTACTGTACAGGATGTTCCCTCGGTCGATCCGATCTTCCGGGCGGCTTCGGGTGATCTGGAGGACGTGACCCATACCGAACTGGGCGCCCTGCCGGTATTGCGCTATACGGCCACCCAGACCTACGCCACTGCCGGATTGCTGGCAGAAGGTGGGAAGCGCCTCGAAGTGGTCAGTCTGCCGCGCAGCTTCACCCCGCTGGGTGGTGAGTTACGCCTTGAGTTAACCCCTTCGCTGGCTTCTACAGTTCTGCAGGGGTTGAAGGCTATGGACGCCTTCCCCACAGATTTCACCGAGCCGGTAATTTCACGGTTAATGGCCAATGCCGCTGCCTACCGCGCGCTTAAGGGGTTCAATTTACAGGCGCCAGACCTGCAGAGCTCTCTGGAGCGTGCCATTCGCCAGGATCTTGGCCACCTGCTTCAATGGCAGCGACCCGATGGCGGGTGGAGCTGGGGAGGGGTGACCGATCAAAAGAGTGATCGCCGTTTGACGGCATACGCACTGATTGCCCTTCATCAGGTTTCTCAGGGTGGTTTCTTCGTCACCGCCGACGCAATTAACCGTGCTCAGCAGTTCCTCAAGGCGACGCTGGTGTCGGTGCGCCCCGAAGTCTCCGGGGGAGTCCTCGATGATGAAGTTCTGGTGACCTTTGCCCTGCAACAGAGCGGCATGACCGATCTTAACCTCGATGCTCTTTACGATCTGCGCGAGAGGTTAACGCCGTGGAACAAGGCCATGCTGGCGATGTCTCTGGAGGGTATCCAACCTGGAGATGAACGTGCCCGCACGCTGCTTTCTGACCTGGCGGGCCTGGCTCAACGCAGTGCCACCGGCGCTCACTGGCAGACCGGTGAAGTGAGCTGGCGCAGCTGGGCCACGCCCATCTACACCACGGCGGTGGTCGTGTACGCGCTGGCTTCCGTCGATCCGGCTTCGCCACTGCTCACCGACGCGGTGCGCTACCTGGTGCTCCACCGGCGTCCCTCTGGTTGCTGGAGTTCCAGCTACGATTCGGCCTGGAGCCTGCTGGGTCTCAGCCAGGCGCTCCAATCCACCGGAGATTTGCAGGCCAGCTATTCCTATCAGGCCGACCTGAACGGCGGGCTCTTTGCCAGCGGAAACGTTGATGGCCCGCAGGGGGCGCTCAAGGGGGTGACGGTCACTGCGCCGCTGAGCCAGTTGCTGGCCGATGCCCCCAACGCTCTGGAGATCAGCCGCACGGCAGGCAACGGGCGCCTTTATTACCGCGTTTATCTGCAGGTGAGCCGCGCCGCGGCTGAGGCCCCGGCCTATTCACGCGGCATTTTCCTCCAGCGGGAGTACTTCCGCGGCGGGGTGGATTGCCGCGCGCAGGTCTGTGCTCCGGTGCAGGAAGCCGAGGTGGGTAACCCTGACGGGCTGGTGGTGCGCCTGACACTCACCCTTCCGGAAGACCTGTACTACGTGGTGGTGGAAGATTTTATTCCCGCGGGAGCCGAGATCATCAACCCCAATTTGAAAACGAGCCGCCAGGGTTTTGCCACCCCTGACCTGCCCCAGCCCGAAAACGACTTGCTGGCACCTTTCCGCAGTGGGTGGGGCTGGTGGTATTTTGGGCAGGCTCAGGTCTATGATGACCGGGTGCGCTGGGTGGCCCCCTACCTGCCTGCAGGCAGTTACACCCTCGTGTACCGCCTTTCACCGGCACTGGCCGGAGATTTTCAGGTCATCCCGGCGCACGCCTATCAGTATTACTTCCCTGAGGTGGAAGGCCGGAGCAAGGGAGATCTCCTGATCTTCCGATAAAAAAGAACGGGGTTGCTCTTTTGGGTGGGAGCAACCCCGTTTGCTGTCAGAGAATTCCGGCCGCGGCGATAGCCGCGAGCGCCAGGGCCTCAAGGGCGGCCACCGTCCATACCTGAACCGGTTCCCGGCGGTCAGCCAGGTGAAGCTGGGGGTATTCTCCGGCGACGAAGAACTGAGGCCCTGCCAGCCAGGCAAAGACCGCCCCGCCGATCAGGCCGCCCAGGTGCCCCCAGTTATCAATGCCGGGGCGCAGTCCAAGGAAGAGATTGATTGCCACCAGCATGACCACATTGCTCAACATGGCGGTGGATCGCTCCCGCCCGAAGATCTGCCGGTTCTGATAGATGAACACCCCTTCGGCAGCTACCAGGGCAAAAAGGGCGGTGGAGGCTCCCACCGAGGGCTTGTTGGAAAGGAGGAAGGAGAGCACGTTTCCGGCAAACGCTCCCAGCCCGTAGAGGAGCAGGAAACGGAGGTGCCCGTAACTGCGTTCCAGGTTGCGGCCAAAGATCCACAGCCCGTACATGTTGAAGCCAATGTGTAAGATGCTCGCGTGCAGGAGAGCGGGGGTAAAAAACCGCCAGACTTCTCCCTGGCGGATCAGGGTGTTCACCTTGGCTCCCAGGGCGAGGGGGTAATCGGCTCCCAGCAGGTTCTGGCTGATCAACTGGAGGAGAAAGACAAAAATGGTGATCCCCAGGATCAGATAGGTGACGATGGGGCTGACCTGAGGAAGCCGCACCATGACCTGAACGGGGTGGATTTGCCCCAGCTCGTTCCCCTCAGAAGCGGGCCGGGGTGGTTGGGGCTCATCGCCTGAATAGGGTGGCAGGCTCACAGACAGCTCCTTCTCGGGTGTACGCGGTGGTGTTCGGCGTTGATGATGTCCACGATGGTGTCGACGGCTTCATCGAGGCGGTCGTTGGCGTTGACCACCACATAATCAAATTCGTTCAGCCGTTCCAGTTCGGCGCGGGCGGTTTCCAGACGTAATTTCAGGCTTTCGGGGGTTTCGGTTTTCCGGTTCTTCAGGCGTTCCATCCACTCGGCTTCGTCCTGCGGGATGAGAAAGATGAGCACAGCCTCGGGGCACAGCTTGCGGAAGGTGGCCGCTCCCTGTACATCCACGCGCAGGATAACATCCTTCCCGCTTTCCAGGGCCTGGCGAATTTGCGATTTCGGCACCCCTTTGTAATCCTCATACACCAGCGCCCATTCGATGAACTCATCCTGCCGGATGAGCTCCTCGAAATGCTCGCGGGTGGTGAAGAAGTAATCTACCCCATCGACTTCATTCTCGCGGGGCGGGCGGCTGGTCATGGTGACCACAAAATGATAGGGTAGTCCGCGTGCCTGCATGGCTTTCAGCACGGCGTCTTTCCCCACTCCCGACGGGCCTGAAATCACCACCACCAGAGGCTGTGGATGATACAGGTCAAAAGAAAGATGTTCGCGGTTCGGTTCGTTTATAGAATTCATAGATTGGCTTGATTATAATAGAAAAGCGCAACTCTTGATTTCGGAGGTTTCATGCCCACTTACGAGTATCGTTGTCTCGACTGTCGGCGGCGGTTTTCGCTTTTCTTCACTTACGCGGAATATGGAAAAAAGCCAGCCATTTGTCCACACTGCCACAGCGAGAACGTGCAGCGCCGCATTAACCGCGTGCGGATCGCCCGCTCGGAAGAAAGCCGGTTGGAAAGCCTGGCAGATCCTTCTAACCTGGCCGGGCTGGAAGACGACCCGCGTGCCCTGGGGCGGATGATGCGTGAGATGAGCAGAGAAGCCGGAGAAGACATGGGGCCTGAGTTTGATGAGGTGATCGACCGCCTGGAAGCCGGACAAAGCCCCGAGGAGATCGAAAAAGAACTGCCTGAACTGGCCGAGGGCGGAGAAAGCTCAGAGGGCCTGGGCGGCGATGATGATTTCGCCCTGGATTAATCAGAGCGGCGCAGGCGGTGCACCCACCCCCAGAGCACCCCTTTGCGTGGGGCCAGGAAGAAAGCCAGTAAAAAGAAGGCCGTAGCGGTGAGCACGATGGCCGCTCCGGAGGCTACATTCAGGTAGTAGCTGGCATACATCCCTGTTACGCTTGAGAGTGCCCCAAAGAGCGCCGCCAGTGCCATCATCGCCGGTAAACGCCGCGCCAGAAGATATGCCGTGGCCGCAGGCGTCACCAGCATGGCTGCCACCAGCCCCACGCCAACCGTCTGCAGAGAGACCACAATGGCCAGGGCAAGCAGCACGAGTAACAGGTTGCGCAGAAGCTCGCGGGGCAGGCGCAGGGTGGTGGCCAGCACCGGGTCGAAAGAGAGCACCAGGAAGGGGCGGTAAAGGAGCAGAATGGTGAGGAGGATGACCGCTCCCAGAAGAGCGGTGAGGATTAAGTCCTTATCGCTGACGCCCAGGACATTGCCGAAAAGGATGTGGCTGAGGTCAACCGCGTAAGAGCGGATGGAGGAGATGAGCGCCACACCCAGAGAGAGAGCGGCGGCAAAGAGAATGCCGATGGCCGTGTCTTCTTTAATCGTGCCCTGCCGTGAGAGGGCGCCAATTCCCAGGGCCACGAGGATGGCGGCCACCAGGGCGCCGAGCGTCAGATTCCCTCCCATCAGATAAGCCACGGCCACCCCCGGGAGAATGGCGTGGGCCAGGGCGTCTCCCAGGTAGGCCATGGAACGTAAGACCACGTAACTGCCGATCACCGCGCAGACCACACCCACAATGAGGGCGGCGAGCAGTCCGCGCTGCATAAAGGTGTACCCCAGGGGGGCGAGGAACCACTGCATCATCGTTGTCCTCCCGGGTGGAGATGGAAATGCTCTTCTTCTCCGGGGCAGCACTGATCGGTGACGATGACGCCGTCAATGGTGAGAGCCTGCCCGCCAAAAGCCGTTCGGATATTCTCGGCCTGAAAGACCTCTTCAGGCGCTCCGTAAGCGATAAGGCGGCGGTTGAGTAAGAGCACCTCGTCGAAACGCTGGGCAGCCATGGTCAGGTCGTGGGTTGAGACGAGAACCGTGACCGAGCGTGTGCGCAGGTCATCGAGCAGGTTCAGGGCGGTTTCCAGGGTAGTGGCGTCCACACCGGTAAAGGGTTCGTCCATCAAGAGGATGTGTGGTTCCTGAGCCAGTGCGCGTGCCAGGAAAACACGTTGTTGCTGTCCGCCCGAAAGGTCTCCGATGGGGTGGCTGGCCAGGTCGGCAATCCCCATTTGTTCCATGCAACGCCGCACAATGGCGCGATCCGTGCGGGAAGGGGCCCGCATCCATCCGGTGTGGCCGTAGCGCCCCATCATCACCACGTCTTCCACGGTGACCGGAAAACGCCAGTCGATCTCACTGCGCTGGGGCACGTAGGCCACACAATCGTGGTGGCGCCCCAGCGGCTGGCCGTGAATGTGGATTTTCCCCGAGCGGAGGGGTAAAAGCCCGACCAGCGCCTTGAAGAGGGTAGACTTACCCGCGCCGTTTGGCCCGACGACTGCCACGCGATGCCCGTGCGGAACCTGAAAGGTCAGGTTCTGCAGGATGGTTTTCCCGTTGTAGCCTACGCTCACGTCTTCAAGATCGAGGCGGGCGGGCTGGGTGAGGTCGAGATCAGTCACAGGGGTTCCTCTTGAGGATAACAGAATGCTTCCCGGCGAGTTCAGCGCAGAGCGGTGACGATGGCAGTCACATTATAGCGCATCATTGCCAGGTAAGAAGGGGCGGGGCCGTCTGGTGGGGTGATGGAATGGGTGAACAGGCCGCTCACCACCTTCACGCCAGTCTCACGGCTGATCTGATCAGCCAGCTGGGGGTTGGCGCCAGTCTCAAGGAAAATGGCCGGAGCACCGCTCTGGCGAATATGGTCAGCAAGGCTGGCCAGTTCCATGGCAGATGGAGAGGCGCCCGTAGTCACACTGGGGAGCAGTGTGCCGAGGATGCGAAACCCGTAGCGGTCTGCAAAGTAACCAAAGCTCTCGTGGTTGGTGACAAGAATCCGCCGTTCCGGGGGAATGGTGTTTACCTGCTCCTGGATCCAGGAATCCAGGGCGCGTAACTGGTCGATATAGACGGCGGCGTTGGCGGTATACACCTCTTTGCCCGATGGATCGGCCTGGATCAGGCCATCACGGATGGTTTCTACATAATGGATGACCAGCGTGGGGTCGAGCCAGAAGTGAGGGTCGGTCTCGTGTTCATCGGTGGGGGGTTCGCCGGGCTGTGGCTGGCGCGGGGTGAGACCGGCAGAAGCCTCGATGACCAGGTGCTGGCCGCCGGCATTCTGGAGCACCTTCTGCAACCAGGTTTCGAAACCGGCGCCGTTAATGATTAACACCTGGCTGTCGGCGATGCGGGCCACATCCTGCGGGGTGGGCTCAAAAGCGTGTGGATCGAGCCCGATGGGCAAGAGTGACTCTACTGAAAGACGGTCTCCGGCCACCTGCCGGGCGATATCTGCCAGGAAGGTCTCCACAGCCAGGACTTTGAGAGAAGCGGAGGCGTGGGGAGAGGTGGAAGGTTTCGGCTGACAGGCCGCGTTCCCCCAGAGCAGGGTGACGAGAAGCATGAAAATGAAAACCTTTTTCATGGCGATTCCTGATCGAAACAATATCTTTAGAATGAAGCTCAAGCACTGGCCGCGCGGCAGGCCGGACAGAGGCCAAAAAGCTGGAGCCAGTGATTCTGAATGGCAAAACCCGTCTGACGGGTTATCTCTTCAAATAACGGGGCGAGGTTATCCCCTTCAAAATACCGCACCATGCCGCAGGAAGAGCAAACCAGAAAATGCTGGTGTCCCTTTACGGCAGGGAGCACCCGCCGGCAGCCCTCTTCCTGGTGCAGGCGCTGGATGAGGCCGAGTTCCTCGAGCTTTTGCAGGGTGCGGTACACGGTGACCAGCCCCAGGCCGGGGATTTCGGCGCGGGCGGCATCGAAAATTTCCACGGGGTCAAGGGCACGCTGACTGGAAAGGATGACGCGCGCGATGGCCTCGCAGCGGTCAGTACTGCGGTAGCCGCTTTCCTGCAGGCGGTTCAACCAGTCGGTGAGGGTGGTTTCCAGAGGTAAAGTGTTCATGGGCGTCTCGAAAATGAAAATCATTTTCATTTTAAAGGGGTCTTCCCTTTCTGTCAAGGGGTGCTCATCCAAACAGAGCCCCGTAAAGAGCAGGCTGGCTGTGTTACACTTGGCTGGATGCAAAGTTCATCGCGGAAGGAATTGCGCGCTGGTTTTCTGGGCGTCACCAGTGTGCTTTTGGATGACGGAGACACCCGTCTGCTCACGGATGGGTTTTTCAGCCGTCCGGCCCTTCACCGGGTGTTGCTGGGGCGGCTGGCACCCGATGCGACGCAGGTTGAACAGGGGCTTGCGCGGGCGGGTGTGACCGATCTGAAGGCGGTGCTGGTGGGGCATTCGCATTATGATCATGCCCTGGATGCGCCCGAGGTGGCTCGCCGAAGCGGGGCGCTGGTGGTGGGGTCGTCCTCGACGGCCAACCTTGCGCGGGGTTATGGCCTGCCTGAGGCGCAGATCAGGGTGGTTATGCCGGGGGAGCCTCTCGTTTTTGGCGCGTTTCGCGTCACGTTTTACCCCTCCAGGCATGTACTGCCCAATGCGGCGGCAGGAGAGATCACCGCGCCGTTGAAGTTTCCGGCCCGGGCGCGGGCCTTCAGAGATGGCGGGTGTTTCAGCCTGCTCATCGAGCACGAGAGCGGGAAAAACCTGCTGATTCAGGAGAGCGCGGGGTTCGTGAGGGGCGCTCTGAGCGGTATTCGCGCAGAGATTGCGATGATCTCCATAGCCATGCTCAGCCGCCATCCCGATAGCTACCGCCGCGCCTATTTTTCAGAGACCGCCGGAGCGGTGGGGGCGAAGGTGATTTACCCGCTTCATTACGATGACTTTTTCCGCCCGCTTGAGCTTCTCCCCCGCCCCATGCCGCGCTGGATGGATGATATTCGCCCTGTGCTGGACTCGCTGGAGCGCTGGGCCGGAGAGCGTGGAGTGCGGGTGGGCTGGTTGCCTGCCTGGCAGATGGTGCCGCTGGATTAACCTGTAGCCGAAAGCCCGATGGCTGAGGCAAAATGCCGCAGGGCGTTCAGGTGTTCCTGCGGGGAGGTAAAACCGCAGGAAGTGGTGAGCAAAGAAAGGTGCGTGGTACCGGCCTTCTGCCAGCCCTCGATGAGATGCTCCCAGGTGGTGGGGTTGCCCTCGCCGAAAGGAATGCGGGCCTCCAGCCCGAAATTGTCCCGACTGCGGCCAGCCTCGGCCAGATAACGGTCAAGAAGCTCAAGGCCAGGGCGGGCCTCTTCGGCGTTAGGATAGAGTGGCATCCAGCCATCTCCCAGCCGGGCCGCCCGCCGGATGGCCGCTTCAGATTGTCCACCGATCCAGATGGGGATGGGGCGCTGTACGGGCAGGGGGTTGATGCCAGCATCGGGAATGGTGTGGTGGGGGCTTTCAAAGGTAACCAGGGGCTGTGTCCAGAGCTGGCGCAGGAGGGTAATTTGCTCGTCTACGCGCCGCCCGCGGGTGTGAAAGTCAGCTCCCAGCGCAAGGTATTCGATGATATTCCACCCGATGCCGACCCCCAGCCGCAGCCGCCCGGCGCTGAGCACGTCGAGCGTGGCGGCCTGTTTGGCTACCAGCACAGTTTGCCGCTGGGGAAGGAGGAGAACACACGTCTCGAACTCGATATGCCGGGTGATGCTGGCCATAAAGCTGAAGAGCACAAAGGGTTCGTGAAACGGCGTGCGGAAGGTAACCCAGCCGTTCCAGCCGCCGGGGCGCTGCGGGTTTGGCCCGATGACATGGTCATCGGCCCCGATGTGGGTGTAGCCCAGAGCCTCAGCGGTTTGGGCGTAGTCGCGGATGGCCGCCGGGTCATTTCCAAACTCGAATTGCGGAAAAATCACTCCCACTCGCATCATGCACCTCTTTGAAGAAGCCGGGCGGAGGGTATCCTCCACCCGGCGTGAGAACCATGCCATTAACCGGCCCTGAGAGTCACCTCGGCAGGGGTCAGGCCATCGGCCTGGGCGCGCAGGATAATCTCTCCGGGTTTGCCAGTGGTGCGCACCACTACCAGAGCACGCCCGCGGTAGGGGGTACGCATGTTTCCACGGTAGGGCTCTTCGCTGATGGGGTTGGCACTGCCCACGGCGGCCAGCACTCCCTCGCCCTGAACGGTGAAGAACACCGGACGGTCAGCGGTTGGGTGAACCCGCCCTGCCGCATCCACAATTTCCACAGTGACGTAGCTCAGGTCATCGTCAGTGGCACGCAGGGTGGAGCGGTCGGGGGTCAGGCGCAGGGCGGCGGCCTCAGTGCAGGTTTCTACTACGGCCTCGGCTACCGGTTTGCCACCCTCAAGCCCAACGGCTTTGAGCTGGCCAGGCTCGTAGGGAACCTCGAAGGTGGCCGTGTAGCGCTCGGCCTTGCTGGAAGGCTTTACCCCCAGCGAACGTCCGTTGAGGAACAGTTCCACCTGTTCGCAGGCCGAGTAGACATCCACCTTCAAGGTCTGCCCTTCGTGGCCGGGCCAGTTCCAGTTCGGCCAGACGTCGGGCCAGCCCCAGCGCGAGATGTGCGCTTCTTTGCCCTCGGGGGCGGGGGTATGCACGGCAATATAGAGGCGGGTGCCGGTCTTCCAGACGATGTCGCGGTAGTAGGACTGGGGCCGTTTGAAACCGCACAGGTCGAGATCACCGCAGTTAGCCTGATGCCACGGGTACCCTGGCAGGAAGGAGGTGATCGGTTCGCCGTATTCTACCCGGCCGATACCGGCCTCTCCCAGGTAATCCAGCGACGTCCAGACGAAATCGCCCAGCACATAGCTTTCTTCCTCGACCAGATTCCAGTTATCCAGGGCTTCCATGGGGAAGGATTCGGTGCCAATCATCATGCGGCGCGGGTGGCGTTCATGATCCGGGCGGTATTGTTTCCACTGGTAGTTGTAGCCGCCTACATCCAGGCTGGCGAAGACCACGTCGGTGCTTTCCCAGGTGTACTTCCCGTCGGAGCCCCAGATGTCGCAAATGGCTGAAGTGACCGGGCGGGTGGGGTCGAGCTGACGGACGCGGTTGGCCAGCATGGCGGCAATCTGTGCGCCACCGCCGCGGCCATCGCGTTCGAGAACCTCGTTGCCGATCGACCACATGATGACGGAGGGATGATTGCGGTCGCGCAGAACCATGCTGTCGAGGTCGCGCTGCCACCAGTCATCAAAGACCACGTGGTAGTCGTAGGGGTTTTTACCTTCGCGCCAGCAATCAAAGGCCTCATCGATGACCAGCATTCCCAGGCGATCACAGGCATCCAGAAAAGCCGGTGCAGGGGGGTTGTGGGCGCAGCGAATGGCGTTGAAACCGCTGGCTTTATGAATTTCGACCTTGCGCTCTTCAGCGCGGGCAAAAGAAGTGGAACCGAGCACACCGTTATCGTGATGAACACAGCCGCCCTTGAGCAGTACGGGTTGTCCGTTGAGCAGGAAGCCTTTTTCGGGGTCAAATTCGATACTGCGAATGCCAAAAGATGTCGTTGCCGAATCCACACGGGTTCCGTCGACCCACACCTCGGTTTCTACCTGGTAGAGGTGGGGAGTTTCGAGCGACCAGAGCCGGGGATCGGTTACTTTCAGGGTCTGAGAAAATTCGTGTTCGCCCATGGCCGGAATGGGGGTGATGCTCTCGGCGAGGGCGGCCTGCTCACCGGAAGGGGAGAGGATGCGGGAGCGCAGAGTGACGGTGTGATCGCTTTCGCGCTGGTTGAGGACACGGGTGTGGATTTGCACTAAGGCCGCCTGAGGGGTCACCTGGGGGGTGGTCACATAAACACCCCAGGGGGCCACATGCACTGGATCGGCAACGAGGAGCCAGACCGGGCGGTAAATGCCCGAGCCTGAATACCAGCGGCTGTTGGGCTCGCTGGCGTTATCGACCTGCACGCGCAGGGCGTTTTCTTTGCCAAATTCCAGCGCATCGGTAAGTTCCATGAAAAAGCTGGTGTACCCGTAAGGATGGCGCCCCAGGTAGTGCTCATTGAGCCACACCTCGGCGTTCATGTAGACTCCTTCGAACTCGAGGTAGACCTTCTTCCCGCGCCACTCCTCCGGTGGGGTAAAGGTCTTGCGGTACCAGCCGCGCCCGGTAGGGAAGTACCCCCCGGAACTGCCAGAAAGGCTGTCGGGGTTGCGCGGGAGCTCGATGCTCCAGTCATGGGGCAGGTTGAGGGTGCGCCAGGTGGAATAATCGGGCTGGCGCCACCAGCTCAGAGGTTTTCCATCGTAGAGCTTGAAGCGCCAATCGTGGTTGAAGGATTGTCTGATCATAAAAACTCCTGAAAAGCGGGGATGAGAAGGAAATGAGTCTGTTTTTGCGGACTTTGGAGACGTTCACGGGATGAGGATGTATTCCTTGAAGCCCCTTCGTCTCTGGAAGCTTACTTTTTCACGGGACTGAAAACGTACACGCTGTTAAAAATTTTACTGCATGTTGTAATTTGAATTATAATAGCATTTGCCACACCATGAATATCAAATCTCCCCGAATTTACCAGAGTCATCGAGAGAACCAGCGGAAGCGTATCCTCGCCGCGGCTGAGAAGCTCTTCATCCAGCATGGCATTGATCGGGTGACCCTGGCCGGCATTGCCGAAGAGGCCCGGCTTTCGCGCGTGACTCTGTACGAGTACTTTTCCAGCAAACCAGAAATTGCCTGGGCGGTCTTCCGGGAGATCGTTCGAGAAATGCGGGAGACGATGGAGAAAGAGGTGTTACAACGCGGGGGGAACGGCCTGCAAAAAATCGAACGATCCTTCGCCCTTTACGAGGAGCTGTTGGAGACATCACCGGAACATTTGCGTTTCATCGCCCAGTTTAACTATCTTTATGCCCGCGAGGGCAACGCCGTGCGTCTGCGGGAGATGGTAGAAGAAATCTGGCCGGGAGCGTATTCTCTGCAGGCGCAGTTGATCCGTGAGGGAATGGCCGATGGCTCCGTTCGCCCTGATCTGGATGCCGAACTGGCCGCCGTGGCGATTAAAAACCTGATCAACGGCGTTATCAGCCGCCTGGCGTTGCTGGAAGAGAACATTCGCGGAGAGTTCCATCATGAGGCCCTGGAAATCTACCGGGAAATTTACCGCACCTACATTCGCGGATTAAAACCAGAATCCACCTGAAAAGAGAGGGAACCATGATTAAAACGAATTTTGATTCAGGCTGGGAGTTTACCGACCAGAGCGGAATGTTTGCCGCGATGATGGCTCAGTGGCAGCCGGTGAACTTACCGCACGATGCTTCGATCTCGCGGCCCAGAAACGCCAGTTACCCTACGGGAAGCGGCGGTGGGTATGCCTGGAGTGGTGTGGTCACGTATCGCAAAAAGTTCTCCGCCCCGGAAGACTGGAAGGGCAAACGGGTTCAGCTGGAGCTGGAAGGGGTGTACATGAACGCCGAAGTCACCCTCAACGGGAACGTGGTGGCCCTGCACCCCTATGGATATACCAGTTTTGTGGTGGACCTTACCCCCTATCTTATCTTTGAAGGCGAGAATACCCTCACGGTGGTGGCCAATAACAGTGCCCAGCCTAACAGCCGCTGGTATAGCGGTACGGGCATTTACCGGCACGTCTGGCTGCGGGTGGGTGGAAAAGTGGTCATTCCCCCCTGGGGGGTCTTTGTTACCACGCCTGTGGCAGACCCGGCGGCTTCTACCGTGCAGGTGGCCACGGAGCTTACCAGTTATTCGACCCTTGCCGAACGGGTAACCCTGCGCTCCAGTGTGCTGGATGCTCAGGGGCGGGTGATGGGTCAGGTGGAAAGCCCGGTGGTGCTTGAAGCCAGCCAGACCGTGAAGGTCGATCAGAGCCTGCTGGTGCGGCAGGTAACGTTGTGGTCGCTGGAACAACCTGCCCTCTACACACTGGTGAGTGAGGTGCTGGCTGACGGGCAGGTGCTGGATGTTGAGCGTACCCCCTTTGGCATTCGCTCCATCGCCGTAGATGCCGAACAGGGCTTTCGCCTCAACGGTGTGCCTCTGAAGCTCAAAGGGGGCTGCGTCCACCACGATCACGGGCTGCTGGGTGCGGCCAGCTATGACCGCGCAGAGGAGCGCAAAATTGAGCTGATGAAAGCCGCGGGCTTCAATGCGGTGCGCAGTGCCCATAACCCGCCTGCTCCGGCATTTCTGGATGCCTGTGACCGGCTGGGGATGCTGGTCATTGATGAAACCTTCGACTGCTGGCGTATGGGGAAGAACCCGAATGACTATCACCTCTATTTTGAGGACTGGTGGCAACGCGATACCGAGTCGATGGTAAAACGCGACCGCAATCATCCTTCTGTGATTATGTGGTCCATCGGGAATGAGGTCGGAGAACGCACGGGCGCATCCGACGGTTATACCTGGGCGAAGAAGCAGGCCGATTTTGTGCGTTCGCTTGACCCAACCCGCCCGGTCACCTCGGCAGTGCCAGCGCTCTTTGAAGATTTTATCCCTCTGATGGCGCAGGGTGGGGTTAATAATATTTTCGAACTTCTCGAGTCCGGTTCAGCCGACCAGCAGGAAGACCGCTGGGGAAGGGTAACCCGTCCCTTCAATGAGATTCTGGACGTGGTTGGTTACAATTACCTGGTTAGGCGGTACGAGTCAGACGGCCAGAAATTCCCCGGGCGGGTGATCTGCGGCACCGAGACTTTTCCGCACCGCGCGTTTGCCTTCTGGGATGCGACTCTTCGTTTGCCCTACGTGATCGGAGATTTCGTCTGGACGGCGGTAGATTATCTGGGTGAAGCGGGGATTGGACGGGTGTCTTTTGACGAAGACGCAGGCTTTGCCGCCCCCTACCCCTATCATCTGGCCAATTGCGGTGATATTGATATCTGTGGTTTCAAACGCCCGCAATCGTACTTCCGCGATCTCCTCTGGGGGGTGCGGCAGGCGCCTTTCCTGGCAGTGCTCGACCCCCGGCATTTTGGGAAAAAGATCACTTTCAGCCCGTGGGGGTGGGAACCGGTGATCGACAGCTGGAGCTTCCCAGGTTCTGAGGGTAAGCCAACGCTGGTGTATGTGTACTCAGTGGATGATGAAGTGGAACTGCTGGTGAATGGCGTCTCTGTGGGGCGAAAACCGGCCGGGGCGGCCAGTGAGAACAAAGTGGCCTTTGAAGTGACCTACCAGCCCGGTGTTTTGGAGGTCATTGGCTACCGCCATGGCCAGGAGGCGGGCAGAACCAGCCTGAAGACCACCGGCGATCCGTTTGCGCTGCGGGCAACACCCGACCGCGCTGCCCTCCGGGCTGAGTATGGTGACCTGGCCTATGTGACTGTGGAAATCGTTGACCGTGAGGGAGCGGTGGTTCGTTATGCCGATACGCTCGTTTCACTGGAGGTTGAGGGAGCAGGTGAGCTGATCGCTGTAGGCTCGGCCAACCCGGTTTCAGAAGAGCCGTATGTTGGAAACCAGCGTAAGGCTTACCAGGGCCGCCTGATGGTTGTGGTGCGCACCACCGGCCAGGCCGGGGAGATTGTGCTGAAAGCCAGCGCCGAGGGTTTGAAAGATACCACATTGCGGCTGCAAGCGGAGTGATCGGGTAAGAATGATGAGGAAGCCAGCCGGACTCGCTTTAAAGGGTCCGGCTGGCTTCTTCAGACCTTGTTTTGATCGTTGAAACGGAGATAGTTCAGGTTATGGCATCTCTCCTGGTTATCCTTCGTTCATCCACGGGTCAGGAAAAAGGTGATCCCGTAGTCTGAATCTTCGCCATCCTCCGGGGTGGTATAACGATGTTCTGTCACGTAACGTACTGAGGAGGGTGTATCGGTGGTCTTGGGTCTGGGGTTGTGGCTGGTAGTCACTTCCTCGAACCGATACCTTTCTACTGGAGGAAATTGCCCGTTCTTGCTGGTAAGATTCCATGCGGCGCGGGCATTGAGGGTGATCAGATCCATGGCAATGCGATCAGCTGGTGCCCAGCTTGCCCATGCAAGCCCAACAATCAGAAGAATCGCCGCAATGACCGCGAGCGCGATTAACCCCTGCGTCAGGGTGAGAGAGATCATTTTAGCAATTGAAGCAGCAGCTCCTTCTGCAGCAAGCGCCCCTGACCAGATACTCTCCAGATAATGGACAAATGCCGAGCCAAAATCACGAATCTGGTCCCGGGCCGCGGCTTCACTATCTACTTCAAAACCGATCAATCCGGCAACCATGAAGCCGCGGTTAAAAGAACCGTTCCAAAAGTCTGCACTGTATCCTCCGGCATCTTCTCCCGAATCCATATCATCCCATGCGGCGCGGTCGAACTCGATGTGTTTTACTGGTTGCAATGTGTGCTTTCCGGTCGGGGTGGTTGCAGGGATCAGATGGGCTACCCAGGCATCGAACCATATCTCATCGGAACCCAGCCCATCGGTTTCTTCGTAACAATGACCCTGCTCACTCCAGAAGTGAAAGTGGACATTCGGGTCAGGTTCGATCTGGAGAATCAGGGCGTTGGTCTTCAGGCGTGGAGCAACTCCACCGGCATAAACTGCCGACAGTATATTATCCACCTCGATTGTGACTGTATAAAGGCCAGGTGGTAACGGAGCCCCGGGTTGATTAGGGTGCGCATTGGGTAAGGTAACCACCACGGTATCAGAGACGCGCCAGTCATGAATGACATGTCCCTGTTCGTCCTTCACGGGAGTTTCCAGATCTCCAAAAACTGGTGCTCCATCTACCGATATTTTCAGCCCGATGGCTTTGTTCTCAAACCATACCCTGACGGTACTTGTAATAAAGTTGAACCCCCGAATGCCAATGGTGGCACCGGGCTCCACTATCGGAAATTGCAAACACTGACCGTTGTAGGTGTAGTCTTCGCCCCCTTCACAGAAGCTGGGAAACAGGGCCCCTGGTGGAGGAGGGGGCGGGGTTTGAGGAACGCACCGGGCAATTAATTCACCGGGTTTATTGGGGTTCTGTGAAACCTGACAATCTCGGGCGATTTGATAGGGCTGAAAGGTGTAGGGAGGGGTTGAAAATAAGGTTTGATAACTGGCCCTGTTCCCGTATTCTTTATAGTCTCCGATGTCCGGGCGAATAGCCGTGATCCATGGCCAGGGGCCGGTGAAAATACGGGGCTGTTGAGAGCCGTTGGGGGTTGGCGGGAGAACTGCATCCCACATTCGTACCTGCCCCGGACCCATTACTCCTTTGGAATGGGAGAAAAGAACCTGTCCGGTGTAGGCCAATCCTTCTTGAATGAAAGCCTCGATGACTTCGGCAGGGCTCACCCCATCTTCACGAATTTTCCTGGCCAGATGGTCGGAGAAAAGACAATCCCGTAACCGGGGTGATAGATTCCGGTACCCCTCAAAGCCTGCTTCCAGCGCTTCCAGCTTTTGGGAATCGAGTTTTCCGAGCCCGGCATATACATACTCTTCAAAGCCGGCGCGAGGCCGATCTTCGGCACGGAAGCGGTCGAAAATTGCTACCATGAGCGGCAAGATGGCATCTGCGGTGGGCAAATCACAGCATAGATCACTGGTTTTCTTTCCGGAACGCTGTTTGGGTTTGTGAAAATCCTCCGGGTGAATGCCGGGAATGTGTTTGAGGATATCGGTGATCTGTTCTTTGGACGGTCGACGGCGGGGGCGGCCTCTTTCATTGCAATCATGCTGGGGTGCAATAACTTCTGAGGCGGGGGGTGTGCAGGGGTTTGGGGTTATGGGGAGGGTTGATTCCTCCTCTGTACGCTTTTCCTCTTGAGGCTCGGACGATCCTCGATAGGGTTCCTTTACTTGCGAAGCATTCCCGGTTTTATGTGTTGTGTATGACATGGTTCCTTCTTTTGGAGGACAAGATGATCTAATAGCCAAATCAAGGAATGGAGATTCCTGGAAGATGTCTGGATTATTAGATTTTATATATCATAAAAGTATACTTTATTTTGGGTATTAATCCAATCATTCATGCGAGGAATCACCCATCTTTTGGATGGCGTCTCCCTCGCATGGGTGGTTGAAAGGCTATGAAAAAGACCCGGGGGTTAAAAACCGCGCAGTTCGGTGCTTGAGCGGGGTTGCAGACCGGGCGCCGGCAGGCGGCGGAGCACCACATATTCCAGCCCGTGGGCTTCACAGTAGGCGCGCTTTTCGGGCTTGTCGCCGTCCTCATTAACCAGGTAGATATCGGGCTTCAGACGCTCGATCTCCGGCTCGGCATCTAGCCAGCCCCAGCCTGAGGTGATCAGGGCCTGATGGACGTAGCGGATGGAACCAACCATGTAGCGGCGCAATTCCTGCGGGAAGAGGGGATGTCCTTCGCCTTTCAGATTGCGCACGTTGGCATCGTTGCCGACGGCCACATACAGTTCGCCGTAGGCCGAAGCCTCTTCAAAGAAGCGCACATGGCCGGAATGCAACCAGTCGTAACAGCCCGTGACGATCACTTTCTTGCAGTCTGGGCGGCGGGTGGTATCCATTTCGGGCGCGGGAGGAAAGCCCTCCAGCTGGCTTTCAGGAAGGACGTGGAGGGGCACCCCGTGCCGGGCGCTCCAGGCGCGTTTTTCGGGGTGATCTTCTTTCTCGGTGATGGCCCAGGCCTGAGGACGTTCACCCTCAGGCCAGGGCGGGGTGTGAGGTGAAGCCGCCTGTTCGAGCAGGATGACCTGATCTACATAGCGGATGGCCCGCAGGTAATACAGGCGTTCGGCCTGCGGGAAGAGCGGAGGCCGGCCGGTGAATGCTTCAACGAGCGCATCGGAATAGAGCCATACCTGAATCGGCCCGAGATGAGAGGCTTCTTCGAGGAACCGCACCTCGCGTGCATGTAAATTATCGAAACTGCCAGTCACACAGATCATAACTCTATCCCCGAAAGTGAAATCAGGCCGGTGGCAAAGGCCTTACCGTGCCGGGGTGCATTATAAACCAAAGGAGGCTGCGCAGGGCCTCTCTTCCTGGCCTCACCGGCGGATGCGCACCTGGAAGGCGCCCGGCACGGGGTCTTCGGAGACTACCAGCAGGTACCCGCCGCCACACCCGGAATACATGGCGCCCGGGTAGCGCGCCTGATAACAGGCCAGCAGGGCTGACAGGTCCATGGAGATGGTCGGGTGCCGCACGGTGGCGGGAAGCAGAGCTTCCCAGCAGCGCATGCACGCATTGAGTGAGGCTCCTAGGGCATCGAGGTCGCGCGCCAGAATGGCGGCGAAGCATTGCTGGCCGGTCTGACCGAGGCGTTCTACCCAGGCGGGTTCAAGGTTCATAATTTCCAGCGGATTGTAGCCGGGGGGGCGCTGCATTACGGGAAGAAAATGGATCGCTTTTTCCAGCCAGGCGATCACCGTTTCGTCGCGGCAGGTCTCAATGTGAGCGGGGAAGACCCCACCCTCCACGGCGTAATCGTAATCCAGGCGGTTGATGCCGGGATAGATCAGGCCGATCATGTCCTGAGAGCCAGATGGATCGGCTTTGCCTTCGTTTTCGGCGGCATAAAGCTGGCGCACCAGGGCGGCCGGGTCGCCCGGGGGGAGGCGGTCTCCCCAGAGGCGGCGGGCGACGTTGCGCGTGCCTGAGGCCATCCCGCTTCGCTCCATAAAATGAAAGTCGGGTTCCAGCCCCACCACCACCATCGAACCGGGCGGCGAGGGGTTATGCCGTGATATGTAAGGCTGGTCGATCCAGCCGCCTGCCAGGGCCATGCGGTAGGGGATGTGCCCGATGACGTCCTGAATGGCGGGATGGGGAGGCGACTCAATCATGGACTACCTGTTTTCCGGCCTTGCGGCGCTGGTATTGTTCTTCAATCCAGCGGTAGGTTTTTTCCAGGCCTACCCGCAGGGGGGTATTGGGTTCCCAGTTAAGCACCGAGCGGATGAAGGTGTTATCGGAATTACGCCCGGCCACCCCCTTGGGGGCGTTTGGATCGTAGCGGCGGGCCAGTTTTACCCCACCAATTTCTTCAGCCAGGCTGACCAGTTGATTGATGGAGACCAGTTCGCTGGAGCCCAGGTTGATGGGGGTGGCGATGAGCTGATCGCAGTGCATGATCATATCGATGCCCACCAGGCAGTCGTCGATGTAGCAGAACGAGCGCGTCTGGTTGCCATCGCCCCAGATTTCGATCTCCAGGTTGCCGGTATCTTTGGCTTCGATGACCTTGCGGCAAATGGCCGCGGGGGCCTTCTCGCGCCCGCCAAACCAGGTGCCAAAGGGGCCGTAGATGTTATGGAAGCGGGCGATGTGAGTTTCAAGGCCGCGTTCGGCCCAGTATTCCTGGCAGAACATTTCAGACATCAATTTCTCCCAGCCATAACCGCGTTCGGCCATGGCAGGGTAGGCGTCGGACTCTTTGAGCGCGGTCACGTTAGGATCTTGCTGAAGCAGGGTGTTGTAGGCGCAGGCTGAGGAAGAAAAGAAGTAACGCTGAACGCCCGCGCGGTAGGAGGCTTCGATCATGTGGGTGTTGATGAGGATGGACCGCAGGCATTCCACGCGGTGAGTCTCGATGAACCCCATGCCGCCCATATCAGCGGCCAGGTTGTAAACCTCGGCGGCGCCTTCAACGGCACGGACGCAGTTTGAATACTCGCTGAGGTCCATGCACAGGCTTTCCACACCATCAACGCGCTGATACCACTCCGGCAGAGGCTTGCGGTCGATGGCGCGGATGCGGGTGAAGCCCTGATCATGAAAATAGCGGGTGAGCGCGCCGGCAATAAAGCCGCCCGCCCCGGTGATGACGATCAGATCGTCTTTACGCAATACATCGGTAGCTGTCTTATTTTGTTGAAACATACGTTCTCCAGGTCAAAAGGTTACAGGTCTCGGTTGCACTCAATCCGCACAACCGGCATGAGCGATTCGTTCCGCTGGGGTAAAGCCACGTGCAGGCCGTCAGCATCCTGCCGCCAGGTGAGGGGCTCGCCCCCGGGAAGGAAGGTGAGGGACTGGACGGATGAGGCGTCGAAGCGGTCAGGGGTCAGAGAGCGGGCAAGCAGTTCTTCACCCGGCCAGACCAGTGCGATGACATACAGAACATTCCCTCGGCGGGTGAAGCGCAGGTCTGCGCCGGTGTAGGGAGGGCGTTTGGTATCGGTGAAGTGGCCTTCTTCCAGGCGGGTGGGGCCTTCACCGAAGAGACGCCAGGGACGGGTGCCGTAGATGGCCTCGCCGTGGGGCTTCAACCAGGCGCCGATCTCGCGGAGGATGCGCTGTTCGGGCTCGGGGATGGTGCCATCGGCGCGGGGGCCCAGGTTCAGCAACATGCAGCCGTTCTTGCTGACGATATCGACCAGGTCTTGCAGGATGTCGGAGGATTTTTTGTAATCCTGTGGCTCTACATACCCCCAGGAATTTTTCGAAACAGAGGTATCGGTCTGCCAGAAGTAAGGGCGAAGGTCGCTTAACTGTCCACGTTCGATATCCCAGACGGCGGCTTCGCGGGGGAAGGTCTCGTTCTTGAAATTGATGGCCACCCCCTTGCCCCACTCGAGGGCGCGGTTGTAATAATAGGCGGCGAAGCGCTGTACATAGGGCTGGAAGACGATCTGCTCGATCCACCAGTCGAACCAGAAGACCTGCGGCTGGTAACGGTCGACCAGTTCGCAACAGCGTGCCAGCCAGTCTTCCAGGAACAGGGCGTGAGGGCGGGGGGTCCAGTCGCGGCTTTTCCAGACGCCAGAGCCCGGCTGGGGGGCGAGTCCATCGATGGGGGAGGCAGGGCCGTAGAAATCGGCGAAGGCAGGGTCGTTCACGTCAGAATCGAACGTGCGCCCGCCATTCATGAACCACCAGTGCTCGGCCCGGTGACTGGAGACACCCAGCACCAGCCCGCGGCGGCGTACTGCACCGGCCAGTTCACCCAGCACGTCGCGGCGCGGGCCCATCCGCGCGGCACACCAGCGGGAGAGAGAGGTGTCGTACATGGCAAAGCCATCGTGGTGTTCGGCCACCGGCACCACGTACTTTGCCCCGGCCTCTTCAAAAAGGCTGGCCCAGGCTTCAGCATCGAAATGCTCCGCTTTGAACAGGGGAATGAAATCCTTGTACCCGAAGCGGCTCTGCGGGCCATAGGTCTGGACGTGGTGCTCAAATTCGGGTGTGCCCGGCAGGTACATATTGCGCGGGTACCATTCGTTGCCGAAAGCCGGAACGCAGTAGGGCCCCCAGTGCAGGAAGATGCCAAATTTGGCATCCTGGTACCAGTCGGGGACGGTATAGGTGGAAAGTGATTCCCAGGTGGGTTGGAACGGCTGAGTCATGGGGTGGTTTCCTCCTCAAAATGAATGGGTCCGCTGGATTGGCGGATGATGATCTCGGCAGGCAGGATGATCTCGCGGCACTCTCCCGAAAGGCGGCCTTCCAGACGGTCGATGAGCAGACGGGCGGCGCGCTGTCCCATTTCATACGCAGGTTGTGCCACCACGGTGAGGAAGGGGAAGGTTACCAGGGCGGGGGGCAGGTCATCAAAGCCCACCAGGGCCAGGTCTTCAGGAATACGTACATTCAACTCGCGGATTTTTTGCAGGGCGCCAATGGCGATGAAGTTGTTGGCGGCGAAAAGCGCCTGAGGGGGAGGCTGGTGAAGCAGGGCGCGCGTGGTCATTTCGGCACCGCTGGCCTGGGTGAAGTGGCCATAAAACACGAGGGCGTGCTCTTGCAGGCCGGCCTCGGCCAGGGCACGGAGGTATCCTGCGGCGCGGTCTTCAGCGGTGGAGACCCCCTTCGGACCGTTGAGCAAAGCGATGCGCCGGTAGCCAAAGCGAATAAGCCGGCGGGTAAGCGCGTAAGCGCCATCTTCTGAGTCGCACCGCACCACATCCACCGGCTCATTTGCAACGCGCCGGTCAATCACCACCAGCGGCACGCCCTGAGCCAGGGCACTCTGAATGGCGCCGTGGCCGGAGCGCGCCGGGACGAGGAGGATACCATCCACACGTTTCTGCAACAGCAGGTTAAGGTATTTTTGTTCCTCGTCTTCGTTTTCGTCGGTGTTGCAGAAGATCACCGTATAACCGGCGTCACTGGCGGCATCTTCTACGCCGCGGGCCACGGTGGTAAAGAAGGGATTGGTGATATCGGTGAGGATGAGGGCGAGGGTATTGGTGCGCCGCGAGCGCAGACTGCGCGCCAGGGTGTTGGGGACGTATCCCAGTTCTTCTACGGCGCGGAGCACGCGCTGGCGAACGTCCTGGCTGGCGTAACCGTTGTTGTTGATCACGCGCGAAGCGGTGATGGGGGCCACCCCGGCGCGGCGGGCAACATCCTGAATGGTGGGCATGAGCGGTTTTTCCTGTATGGTAACGATACCATGTGGTATCGTTACCATCATAAATCCAAACACAATTCCTGTCAAGGAGGAGGTACGCTTTTTACCGCGGAGAGGGAGCCGAGGGTGAGACCTCGAAGGAGGTGAAACCCGGCTGGGTAAGAAGCAGGTCGATGAAGGCCAGCATGTTTTCCAGCGGCACATCTCCTTCCACGGCGTGAGCCGGTGAAAAGATGTAGCCCCCTTTGCGGCCGACTTCAATCAGCTTCAACGTCTCTCGGCGCACGTCGTCCACACTGCCGTAAGGCAGGGTGCGCTGGGTTGAAAGCCCGCCATGGAATACCAGTTTGCCGCGGTATTGTTCCAGCAGGGCGAACACGTCCATCACTTCAGGCTGGAAGGGGTTGAAGCAATTCAAACCCAGCTCGATCAGGTCGGGGAAAAGTTCATCCACATCGCCGCAGGAGTGAATGAAGACATACCTTCCCGCCTGACGCACGGCAGCGTACATGCGTTTAAGCGCCGGATAGATAAATTCTTTCCACAGGCGCGGGCCCATCTGCAATCCACGCTGGGCGCCCCAGTCGTCGCCAAAGTAAACCGCGTCGATGTCGTACCGAAGGGCTTCCTGTACCTGAGCCAGGTTGTACTCCACGATGTGACCGAGCAGATCATGGACAAACCGGGGATGATCGAGGAAGTCCATCATCAGGTTTTCCATACCGCGCAGCGTCCAGGCGCGCTCGTAGAGCGAGAAACCGATTTGAAACACGCGGAAGCGGTCACCGTAGCGGGCGATTTTCTCTGGAATATCGGCGAAGAAACGTTCATCCAGCGGATCGGGGAAGGTGTATCCCTGCAGAGAAGGAGCTTTGAGGGGCGTTTCGACGACAATGCCGATGTCTTTGTCCACACTGCGATCCCAAACCACGCCGAATACATCGCGGACGCGATTTTCACCAACCTCATCGAAAAATCCGATGGCGTTGCCCAGGTTGAGCAGGTGGTTGTGAAGGACGGGTTCAAGATCGTCAACGCCATAATGTTTGCGGAGTTTTTCTTCTGCTTCGAGGGTGAAGCTGAGCGACCAGGGAGTATACGGGGGTCGCTTGCCTTCCATCACCTGATGAATGATTTCTCGTTTGTTCATCGCGGACTCCAAAAGGATGTGGTGCGGATGAGGCGGAAGATTTTCAAAGGTTGATGAAGTGGAGTAATTTCGTGTACAATGGCAGTACGTGAACAGCGGGGTCGTATGAATGGCCTGATGCGCAAATCCTTAATTCGTACGATTGGATTGTACATCCTTTTTGGTGGGGCGTGGATTCTCTTTTCGGATCGTCTCCTTGAGATGATCACGACCCCGCATCAGTTTGCTGTGGCGCAGACGTATAAAGGGTGGTTTTATGTGCTCATGACCGCCCTGCTGCTTCATCAATTGCTCCGCCGCGATTACCTCTCCATTCAACGTTCGCAGGAGGCCCTGGAACGCCGCACCCGTGAGGCGGAGATGCTCAGAGAGGCGGCCTCAGCGCTGGTTTCTTCTCTCGATCTGGATACGGTGCTCTCAAGCCTGCTCGATTCTCTCGCGCGGGCCATCTCCTACCGCCGGGCGGCGGTTTTTTTGTGTGAGGGAGGATGGATGCATCCCGCCGCAGTGCGAGGCGAGCCTGCCTGGATGGCGGCTTTCAGGCAACTGGGGCACCTGCCAATTCCGGCGGGCTGGGTTTCGGAGGCGCCCCTGGCCGAGCCCTGCCCGGAAGAGATTTGCCTTAACGGGGAGCGCGATGCCTGTCTGATAACGGCCATGCAGGCGCATGGCCACCTGGTGGGTTTCCTGGTGATCTTCAGACCACAGCCTCAGGAATTTCAGGCGGAAGAAATTCGCCTGGTTCAGGCCCTGGCGCATCAGGCGGCGAGTGCCGTAGAACACGCCCGTCTCTTCCGGCAGACGGAGATGCGCCTGCGCTTTGTTCAGGCCCTGCATCAGATTGACCTGGCGATTACCTCGAGCAGTGAATTTCAGGAGGTCGTCAGCCAGCTGTTGAAGCATGTTCTGGAAGAACTGCAGGCGCGGGCGGTGCGCCTTTTTCTGATGCAGGGAGAGCATCTCGTTCTCTTTCAGGGGGCAGGAGATGGCGGGATGGAGGGTTCCCTGCCGCCGGTGGCTGCTGGTGAAAGCCTGGTGGAGCGCTGTGCGTTGGAACGGCGTATCCTTTCTGCAGTGGAAGAGGACGGGGAGGATTCTCAGCCTTTGGGCCTGATCGGTTTCGCCGCTCCTCTGGTGACCAAAGGACAGGTCAAAGGGGCGCTGGAAGTCTTTGTCGCACGGGGGTTCGTGGCCGATCAGGAATGGATGGATCACCTGGAGACCCTGGCCAACCAGGCGGCCATTGCCATTGATTATCATGCGGTGCTTACGGGGCTTATCCGCGCCAATCAGGATTTGATTAATGCCTACGATGAAACGATTCTGGGGTGGTCGCGTGCTCTCGATCTGCGCGACCGCGAGACGCAGGGACATTCTCAGCGGGTGGCGACCATCACAGTGGCCATAGCCCGTGAGATGGGAATGCCTGAAGAGCGCCTTACCCACCTCTACCGGGGAGCACTGTTGCATGATATTGGTAAAGTGGGCGTGCCGGATGAAATTCTGTTCAAGCCCGGCCCCCTGAATGAAGCCGAGTGGCAGGTGATGCGCATGCATCCGGTATATGCCGAAAACTTCCTTTCGCATGTAGCCTTCCTGCAGGAAGCACTGGATATTCCATGCTATCATCACGAACGCTGGGATGGCTCTGGTTACCCCCAAGGTTTGAAAGGGGAAGAAATTCCGCTCGCGGCGCGTATCTTTGCGGTGGCCGATGTGTGGGACGCCCTGCATTCTGATCGTCCCTATCGCCCGCGCTGGCCTGAGGAGCAGGTGGCGGAGTATCTCCGCGCCAACGCAGGTCGGCTCTTCGATCCTCAGGTGGTAGAGGTATTTCTCAGAGAACGGTCTAAAATTCTGGAAATCTTAACCCGGGAACCTCATTCTTAACCCCGCCTTAAACTGTTGTCAATCTCTGGAGCCTATAATCGAAGGTGCACAGCAGGCCCTTTACGGGCCTTCCGCAGGTTGATGAGGCCAGGAGAAAAGTGGGTGAACAATGAGCGTTTTACGTGTTTTATTTCTGTGCACGGGGAATTCCTGCCGCTCTCAGATGGCTGAGGCTCTGGTCAATCATTTCCTCAAGGGGCGGTGGGTGGCCTTCAGTGCCGGTACCGAACCGGCAGGGTATGTGCACCCGATGGCTTTGCAGGTGCTGGCTGAGCTTGGTATTCAACATGCGGGTGAATCCAAATCGGTGGATGTATTTCGCCAGACTGATTTCGATGTGGTGATCACCGTTTGCGGTGATGCTGAGGCGAATTGCCCGGTCTGGCTGGGCAAGGGGAAGCGCGTGCACATTGGTTTCCCGGACCCGGCCAAAGCCAGGGGCACTGAGGAGGAGCGGCTGGCGGTTTTCCGGCAGGTGCGGGACGATATCCGCCGCCGGGTGCTTCCTTTTCTCGAACGGGTTGGGGTGGGGGTGCCGCCCGGGGTGGGCTGATGGGTTGCATGAGGGTTAGCGGTAGATTGGATGGTGAATCAATGAATACGAAAAAGCGTGTTTTGTTTCTCTGCACGGGTAATTCGGCGCGCAGCCAGATGGCTGAAGCCTTTCTACGCCAGTACGCCGGAGATTTCTTTGAGGTGCACAGCGCCGGTTTTGAACCCAGGGGCATTCACCCTTTCACAATAAAGGTCATGGAAGAGGTGGGCTTCGACCTCTCGGAGCATACTTCGAAAGGGGTAGAGCGTTACCTGGGGAAAACGCTGGTGCAGGTTCTCATCACCGTGTGCGATAAGGCGGAGAAGAATTGCCCCACCGTCTGGCCGGGAGTCCATCAGCGCCTGCACTGGTCGTTCGAAGACCCGGCGGCTTTTGAGGGAAGCGATGCTGAAAAGCTGGCGCGCTTTCGCACTGTGCGGGATGAAATTGACCGTAAAATCCGCACCTGGCTGGCCGAGCAAAGCATCGCCATTCGCATCCGCTGAGCGCTTCAGGGGAGGCGCGGGTCTGGTGTGGTGGGCTTGGGTGGACGGGCTGTGCCGCAGACGCGGCAGAGGGTGTCTTCAGGCGCAAAAGAGACCCCACAGCCGGGGCAGTTGTTGAAATTATCCCAGGCTTTTTCCAGCGCGTAGCGCTGTTGACGGGCTTCGTCGAGTTCGCTGAGGTATTTCTTTTCAATGGCCTCGGCGGCCTGCTTGATGGTCTTCCAGGCACGCTGCTTCAGGTTGAGGTTGCTGGCGGCTTCAGCCAGGCTGATGCCGCTGGAGAGCACCCGCCCGGCTTTGTCGGCCAGTTCGAGGGGTGAGCGTGCCCTGCCGCTGAGCAGATCGAGGCCTTTCCCGGCCACGTCGATCAGTCTTTTTCCGCTTTCTTTGACCGTTTCCAGTACGCCGCGGGTGGTCAGATCGTTGACCTTCACCTCTACCCCGTCATTTACCGCGGTGAGATGAATGGTCAGGGCAGGGATGGCTTCGCTTCCGCTGAGGATGGCCACTGTGGCCAGCAGAGCCCCCGCCTGACCGCCGACAGTCATGGTGGTGGCTTTGCCTTCGAATTCGGCGCGCAGGGGTGAGATCAGCGCCTCAGGTTGAACCCCGTGGTAGAAGGCGGTATTATCGGTGGCAATTACAGCGGCCGCGCCAAGGCCGAGCGCTCCCAGGGCGGTAGCCGCCAGCGCATCTTCTGCGGAGTCCTCATCAGGGGCGTGGGCCTCGGCCCCTTTGCGCAGGGCTTCCATCATTTTGGCCAGGCGTTCGCGTTCAGCCTGGTTGCGCTGCATGATTTCGCGCTTGCGCATCAACGCACCGGCAAGCTCGGCGGGTTTAAAAGCGCTGGCGAAAAAATCCTGGTCAGCAGGACTGAGAGCGCAGAAAATGGCTTTTTGCTCCTCATCCAGGGCGGCAAGCTGTTCAGCGTTTAATTTTGCCAGCGGGTCTTCCATCGTCCACCTCAATTTTTCTCATCCTGCCTGCGGGGGCGGTAATCTCATGTTCATTGTAACGAATTTTTCAGAATCGGGAGCGCCATTGACGAAACCTTGATCTCACCTGGCGCGCATTGACGCATGGTTTCTCCCCCGCGTATAATGCGGCTTATTCTTTTTGAAAGGCCTTTTTCCATGAATTCCTTTGAGAACCGGTCCGCAAGTGCCACTGCCATCTGGGTGGCGATGATCAGCGTGTACATCACCTGGGGCTCAACCTACCTGGCCATTCGATTTGCCGTGCAAACGATGCCACCTTTCCTTATGGCAGGGTTTCGCTTCTTGCTTGCCGGTTTCATCCTTTACTTCTGGCGGCGAATGCAGGGAGATGAACGCCCGCGGCTGGTTCACTGGCGTTCCGCGGCGATCATCGGGCTTTTTCTGTTGCTGGGGGGCAACGGGGGCGTGGTGTGGGCCGAACAACGCGTGGTTTCGGGGGTGGCGGCGTTGCTGGTTGGGGCAACCCCCCTGTGGATGGTGCTCATCGACTGGGTACGGGGAATTTATCGTCCGGCTTTACCCACCCTGGCCGGGGTGCTGGTGGGGTTCGTGGGAATTGCCCTGCTGATTGGCCCGGCAGAAATCATCGGCCTGCACGGCGCCATTGATCCGCTGGGGGCGGCGGTGCTGGTGCTGGCTTCTTTCCTGTGGGCGGCAGGTTCTCTCTACAGCCGCAATGCTTCCCTGCCATCATCGCCTCTCCTGGCCACGGGTATGGAAATGTTGACCGGCGGGCTGGCGCTGACCGTGCTGGGTACGCTGAGCGGCGAGTGGGCACGTCTGAACCTGGCCGCCATTACCTGGCCTTCGTGGCTGGGGCTGGGTTACCTGGTGGTGTTCGGTTCACTGGTGGGGTTCACGGCCTACACCTGGCTTTTACGGGTGGCTCCGACTACGCTGGTTTCAACCTATGCTTATGTGAACCCGGTGGTGGCGGTGGTGATCGGCAACCTGCTGGCCGATGAGCCGCTGACGTTGCGCGTGGGGCTCTCGACTGCGATCATTGTGGGGGCGGTGGCGCTGATTACCTTCACCCGCCCCCTGGGAAAACGTAAAACCCCTTCTGCTTCTTCTTTAGAGCGTTCCTGAAGGCTGGTTCCTTTCATTACCGGCGAATCAGAGGGAGGAAGAGGTGGTAGATCACGCATTCCTCGCCGTCCGAGAAGCCCCCGTTTAGCGGGTTGCCCGCCGCATCTTGAATTTGAGTGCCGCTTGCATTGACATCCAGCCGAAACCTGCCGCTGCCCCAGCCCGGTAGGACGGTTACGCTGCGTGTGGCACCCGAACCGGTGATCTGGTGGATCTCCGCGCCGGGGAATGCACCTGCAAGCACCGAAAGAGTGAAGGCAGTCGGGTCTACCCCGCTGACTGGCTCGCTGAAGGTGACGGTGAAGATCACCTCTCCAGACAGGCCGGGGCCCTGGTGGGTGATGGAGAGAACGACGGGAGCGGTTCGGTCAAGGGTATAGGCTTCACCCCCGTTGAAGCCCGCACTGAAGGCGTTCCCGGCGAGGTCTTGAATGCCCGTGCCGCTGGCGTTTACGTCCAGGCGCAGGGTGCCGTCACCTGTCCCGGTGTTTACAGTAACGCTGTACAGGGCGCCTGAACCGCTTACCCCTGTAACCGAGGCGCCGCTTAATTCCCCGGAGGGGGTGAAATCGGCTTCGTCTACCCCGCTGACGGGCTCGCTGAAGGTGACGGCAAAGCCCACGCTGTCGGCATGTGTGGGGCTGGCATCGGAACGGGTGACCGAGACAACCGCAGGTGGAGTTTTATCAATGGTGTATACCTCACCGGTGGTGAAGCCGCCATTCAAAGGGTTGCCCGCGGCGTCTTGAATGCCCGTGCCGCTGGCGTTTACATCCAGCCGGAGGGTACCATCACCGCTGCCAGTGCTGACGGCGATGGTATAGGACGTGCCCGATCCGCTTACCTCGAGGATGCTGGCGCCCGAAAGACCTTCAGAAGCGGCGAGGGAAAAATCACCGGTATCGACACCGGTCACGGCTTCTGAAAAAGTGAGGGTGAAGGATACACTTCCGGCATTGCTGGGGCTGGCATCAGCGCGAATAATGGAGACTACAGTGGGAGGGGTGGTGTCGAAGCCGGTTTCGTAGAGGAAGATATCACTCCAGCCGTTGGTATCGCCATTCACCAGGTTGCTGGCGTTGGAGTAAAAGGCGACCCACTGCGAATCGGCTGAAATGACCGGCATATAAGAATAACCGTTGGCGGGGCTTCCCCCGATACCTGTGGAGATGAGGTGGGTACTGCCGTCGGCAAGATGATGGACAAAGATGTCGGGCTGGGCATTGGTGTCTCCATTCACCAGGTTGCTGGCGTCAGATGCAAAAACCACGATGCCGCTGTCATTGATCGAGGCCGGGGCAAAAGAAGGGGCGTTGCCTTGCGAGCCATCTGAGGCAACTGAAATACGGTGGGTGGTGCCTGCCTGCCGGTCACGGACGAAAACATCAGCTTTGCTGTTCGTGTCATCGTTCACCAGGTTGCTGGCATCGGACTGAAAGGTAACCAGGCGAGCGTTGGGCGAAAGGACGGGAATGAAGGAATTGCCGTCGGCCTCTTCTCCAGCGGTGGAAACCGAGATGCGCGTGGTGGTGCGGGTAAGCAGGTCGCGAATGAAGATATCGGTTTTACCGTTATTATCACCGGCTACCAGGTTGGAAGCGTCTGACTGGAACGTCACATAGCGCCCGTCGGCGGAGATAGAGGGGGCATCGGAGTTGCCGTTGGCGGGTGATCCATCTGTGGCAACGGAGACGAGGACGGTGGTGTGCGTTTGAAGGTCGCGGACGAAAACATCAGCTTTATTGTTGGTATCATCTTTTACCAGGTTGCTGGCCTGAGACTGAAAAGCCACAAAACGCCCGTCGGTGGAGATGGCCGGGGCGTAGGAGTCGCCATTGGCTGGCGATCCGTCCTCGGCGGAGGAGATCAGGATGGTCGTGTGGGCTTGAAGGTCGTGGAGGAAGATGTCAGCTCTGGCGTTGGTATCGCCACTCACCAGATTGGTGGCAAAAGACTGAAAGGCCACAAAGCGCCCGTCGGCAGAGATCACCGGAGCAAAAGAGCCGCCCCCGGTGGCCTGCGCCCCGGCACTGGTGACCGAAACGCGGGTGGTGGTGCCTGCGGCGAGGTTACGAACGAAGATATCATTCTCGCCGTTGGTATCGCCGCTCACCAGGTCGGTGGCTTCTGATTCGAAGGCCACCCATTGCCCGTCAGCGGAGATGGAGGGAGCGGTTGAATAAAGGTTGCCCGGTTGGCCCCCCGGTGTGAGAGAAATGAGGGTCATCTGACCGGCGGCGGCCTGCGCCGTGCTACCCGTGGCTGAGATCAATACGGCGGCAAGGAACGCGAGAAATCTGCGGATCATCGAACGTCTGGGGTCCATCGGTTGAATCCCTGGTAGGAGTGGTGTTTAGGAAGCGCGATGTTCTGGCCGGATAGACCCGCTCTTGATGCAGAGAAAAAGCTTCTTTCCCCCCGTGTGCTGTTTCCTGGTCGGTCTCCCGTTTCCCCTCCATCCCCTCCGGCGCCGGTTAACGGGAAACCCGGGTTACGATGATGTTGGAATGGTTCTGACTCCCCGCAGTTTTCCCCTCCAGTGTGATGATGTTTCAATTATAGGGGAGATTGGGTGGGGGACAAGAGAAAAATACCCCTCCTTCGGGCCTGGCCGCGTTCTGGTAACAGGGAGGCTGACCATGGTTTGCCATTCTCAGGTATACTCATGATCAATCGGTTTTTCAATGGAATGTTAAGCCCTCCGGTTCTCGATCCGACCTGCGTTTGCGCGATGGTCTTGAAGGGGGTTATGGATGTTGCCTCAGGCCCCTACCACACTGGTCATATTGCTGGGATTGTCTGCCATGCTTCTGGTGTATCTTTCGGCGTGGGCTCAGTTCCACAGCGGGGTGGGGTCGGCGCGCGAATTTTCTTTTTTACTCCTGAGTGCGGCGCTCTACTCTCTCGGATACGCTGTTGAACTGTCGCGGGCCGATCTACGGGGGGTACTTGAGGCCATTCGGCTGGAATACATGGGCCTGGCGTTCGTCCCGGCTTTCTTTCTGCTCTTTGCCATTCGCTTCACCCGAAACACCCCCACCCCGCCGGGGCTGATTGCGGGCTTGCTGGCCATGCCGGTGATCACGGTGGTGCTGGTGTTTACTCAGGAACATCACCAGCTCTATTACATCCATCCGCGTGTAACCATGACGGGGTTCTACCCGGCGCTCTCTTTTGAACGCGGCATTGGGTATGTACTTACCATGTTTTACGCGCTGGTATGTGAGTTTTCGGGTCTGGTGCTGTTGATTGTCCATGCTTTCCGTGTTTCACCAAGGTACAGGCTTCAGGCTCAGACCATTGCGCTGGGGGCGCTTTTTCCGGTAGCGAGTTCTGTATTTTATTTTCTGGATTTCATCCCTTTCCACATTGATCCGATCCCGTTCGCACTCTCTCTGGCGGGAGTCCTGTTCGCGTTTGCGCTGTTTAAGTTGAAGCTCTTTGAACTGGTTCCGGCGGCGCGTGAGCTGGCTATCGATGCTGTGCGGGATGCGTTTCTGGTGGTAGATGCTTTTGGCCAGGTGCAGGATTTCAACCGGGCAATTACGGCATTGCCCGGAGCCGAAGCTTTAAAAATTGGCGAGCCTCTGCCTATGGATAACCCGCTGGTGAAGAAACTGTGGCCATTGCTTCATGAAGGCCAGGATGAACTTGAATTTTTTATCGAGCAATCGAGCGGGGAGGAGCGGTATTACCGGGCGAAGGCTTATCCCATTTATGGGAAGCGTTCACAGTACAATGGGCAGGCCGTTTTGATCAGCGATGTAACCGAGACCGTCGGTTTGCTGCACCAGCTCAGTTATCAGGCGAATGTGGATGAATTGACTGGTCTGTTGAACCGCCGCCACCTGATGAAAATGGGTGCCCGCGAGTTGGAGGCTTCTCACCGCAGCGGGTTGCCTCTGGGAGTCATCCTCATTGATCTGGACCATTTCAAATCCGTCAATGACACCTGCGGGCATGCAGCGGGAGACGAAGTGTTGAGAAGTGTGGCCGAGTGCTTTCGCAGAGGGGTGAGGAGTGTTGATCTCCTGGGGCGGTACGGAGGTGAGGAATTTGCGGTCTTCCTGCCTGGGGCAGACCTGGAAGCCACGGTGAGAGTCGCTGAACGGTTGCGCGAGTCACTGGCCAGCTGGTCGGTTCTGAAGCAGGATGAGAATTTACGAATCACCGCCAGTTTTGGCGTGTATGCGGCGAATAGTGACCTGACCATTGACCAGTTGTTGAGCATCGCTGACCAGGCGCTTTACCGGGCGAAACAGGAGGGGCGCAACCGGGTGGTTTCGGCGTAGGCGGTTACTGCACACCGCTGACCAGTGGTTCACCGGCCAGGGGGGGCGGTTGAGTCAGGTTGTGGATCCAGTTTCGCGAGAGAAACCGGCGAATGCCGAGGATGTTTTTTACCAGGTTTTCCGCGAAGACCGCCAGGTAAACCCACGGCACTGGCAGATGGAAGACAAAGGCTGCCAGCGCCACCGCCGGGATGCCTGCCAGCCAGATGGCTCCCACGTCGAGCAGGGCCGAGTAGCGGGTGTCACCGCCGCTACGTAAAATGCCAACGATGAACATGGCATCGAGGCTGCGCAGCCAGAGGAGCAGGCCGGCAATGAAGAGCATGGCAGAGGCATCGGCGCGGGCGGTATCTGACACACGGTAGAAATCCATGAGGGTAAAGCGCCCTGCGATCAGAAGGCTTCCGAGGATGAGGGAGCCCGAAACGCTGATGATCAAAATCCGGCGGGCTGTCTGGAAGGCTTCATCGCCCTTGCCGGCGCCGATGAGATGCCCCACCAGGATGCCGCACGCTGTGGCACAACCCATCGAAAAGAACAGCCCCAGCCCCTGGAGGGTGTTGGTGATGTTGTAGGCCGCATAAGCCGAGGTTCCCAGGCGGGCGAACATGGCATTGTAAAGATTGACCCCAAGCGCCCAGAGGAACTCATTCAAGAATACCACCAGGATCAACCGGAGATGATGGGAGAGGAAAGGTAAATCCAGCTGGAACAGCTGACGCGGGCCGGCGGCCACCGGTGAGCGCCGGATGTAGAGAATGGCCAGCAGGAGAATACATTCCAGAATCCGGCAGGTGGCTGTACCGAGGGCCGCCCCGCGCACTCCCAGCGCAGGCAACCCCAGTTTGCCGAAGATGAGGGTGTAATTAAGCACGGTATTCAGGCTCATCATGCCCACCGAAACCAGCATAGGCAGGCGCGTGTTGCCGGTGGAACGGACGATGGAAGAGAAGGCCACAGTCACCGCTGAGAAGACATAGCTCCAGCCAATGATGCGCAGGTAAGACATCCCCCGCTCGATCACATCCTGATCACGGGTGAAGAGCCCCATCACCTGCCCCGGGAAAGCCACCGCCGTGACGGCGAACCCGGCGCCCGCCGCCAGGCAAATCACCAGACAAAGCCCAAGCACCCGTTGCAGGTTCGCCCGGTCACCGGCGCCCCAGTATTGAGCGGCAAACACCGAAGCCCCGCCGGTGGTGCCAAAAAGGGTGAGGCTGAGGAGGAAATAAAATTGCCCTGCCAGCCCCACTGCGGCCACGGGTACATCTCCCAGCTGCCCCAGCATCAGCACGTCCAGAATGCTGATGAGGTTGAAGAAGAGAATTTGCAGAGCGGAGGGCAGGAAAATCCGTAGGAACGAACGAGTGAATGACTGTGAAGAGGGTTGGTTGGTCACGTTTTGATCTTACCATGACTTTCTGGGAGGAATGTACTGGCAGGAGGAAGAGATAGGGCTGTTCCCTGTGAGAGGTTGGGGTAGAAATCTGGCAGGTGGGGCGCGGGTTTACGGGGGTAACCTTTCAGCTGGCCTGCCGGGCGAAGAATTCTTCCACGGTCATGCCGTAGAGGAGAGCTAGTAATTGGTTTATGCTTCACCTGCGTTGCGAAGAACAGCAGAGGTGCGTCAGGTAGAAGCGCGTCTTGACTGGCTCTTTGTTAACCTGATAACCATTCCAAGCTGCGACCAATTAACAATTCAGTCATTTCTCTATTATGTGTGTTTTTCATGGATATTACTTCCATGACAAATCCGTGTTGCTCGGCTATCTCTTTAACAGCAGTCACATTGTCGTACGTCATTAGAAATTCGCCTTGCAATGTTTTAGCAATTGCGAATAACTTTTCGTGGTCAATTTCAAAATAAGTATAGAGACGAGTTCCTGCTTTTTTCCCCGCAACAGTATAAGGAGGGTCAATAAAATAAACAACATCCGGACGGGTGGCGTTTTGTTCTAGGATTTGTAATCCATCACCTTCGATGAAAGTTATTCGTTCACGCACCTCACCAATTTTCAATATTCGATTGCGTAGCGTTTGAGGATACCAACGAGATTTTAGCCCTTTGCCATTTTCACCGGTTTTTATTTTCCCAGCACCAGGCGCTAATATTCCTCCACGATTGACACGATTTCGTAGTATTGTTTGGAAAGCCTTCTCTTCGATGGATGTATATGTGTTGGATAATACAACTTCTATATTGTCTTGCGTTACCTCAAAATTCGCAATTCGCTCTGCCAACCAACGATAATCACCATAAATAATAGCCTTCCATACCGCTGCCACTTGCTCGTCTATTTCCACAAGAGTCACATGCTGGGCCAGTCCCTCGATGGCAACAGTTAAACCTATAATCGCCCCGCCAGCAAACGGTTCGATGAACTCCATTGGGCGTTTTGGTTGGCTGATTAACCACTGAATAACAAAAGGAACCAGCCAGGTTTTTCCGCCTGGATAGCGGAATGGGCTATATTGATTTACTGATGCTACATTTACCACTCTCTTGGTATCTAGGCTGCCAAACAACCTTAGCTGAAAATCGCGAATTTCCATTATCTTCTCACTGCTCAACGAATTCTGTCAGGGTAGGAGCATCTGGAGAATAACCGTTTTCAAGTTTTTCACCAAGTTTTTGTTGTAAGTGTTCGATAAAATCTTCCACAGGTCCAGGTTCAGCGACTGTGATTGTTTCAAGCGCTGGTAGGAATTCTGTAAATACAGTTTGATATTTGGTTAAGTTGTATCGATTTATAGACTGGTCAAAAACGAGGTCATATACTAACCATGCTATATCCGCTTTATCGGGTTGCGTTTGCGGTAATTCAGGAAGGGTTGTAAAAAAAAACTCTTATCTACAGCAACCGCTATTTTCTTTCCCCACTTATTGAGAATGCCACCCTTGTATATAAGTTGAGGTGCCAAACGTTTCCGCGATGACGACAAGTAATCAGGACGAGGATAATATGGTCCTTCCCATTTCATGCCATGTCGCTTTTCAGGGTCTTTCATGTAATACTCAAAAGCATTACGAATATTTCCAGAGATATAAACTGCCTGTATTTCTAATGCTCCAAAATCAATTACATGCCCTTGTTCGTTGTACGCCACTAAAACCACGTCAACATTTCCTGCCGAACGGCCATGTTTGTCAGGCAGGCGTACTTCCGTTAAAGATGTCCATGCAATGTCCTTATCAAAGAAAAAAGTAGCTGCATCATCGGCAATTAACCAATCTTGCCTAAACCGAACGGGACAAGTTATAGCAATATTTGAGTTATCGTAAATGCTACAAACTCCCAGAGGATCTTTTGCTTTATCCTTTGTGCAATTGGGAACTTTATTGTTATAAGGGCACAATCGTTTCGTCCTATGGCGGTTAGCCTCTTGAGAAAAATTATTTATTGGAAAGCCAAAAACCTCTGTTAGGGGTTGCTGGGCCATACTGTACTCCTAATTATAATTTTACTGCACCACAAGCCAGTTTGCTGAAATGAGACAGCCGACAGTTCGGTGAACACACATCAAAGTACTTCGAGGTTGGCCAGCGAAGCGGCAACCCGTTTAAACCCGACGCTCTCGAAGAAAACATCCACGGTTTCGTCGTCGTCCTGAATGCGGCTGTCAACCACCAGCCCCTCTCCCCAGGAGGGGTGGCGGACGCGCATACCAGCCCGGTAACGGGGCTGGAGAATGGGCGCAGAAGCGGGTTGCACCCTTTGCGGCGCTCCTGCGTAGGCCGACTGGCGTAAATTCCGCGATTCCCAGAGCGATGCTCCCCCGCGGCGCGATGAGGCACTGCGCCGCCTACTGCCATTCTGTTCAATGAGCTCGTCGGGCAGGTCTTCCAGGAAGCGCGAGGGGATGGAATCCTGGAAGGAACCGAAGGTACTGCGCTGGGCCGCCCGTACCAGGAAGACGCGATTCCGTGTGCGCGTTAACCCCACGTAGAACAGACGGCGCTCTTCGGCCATTTCTTCAGGGTCGTCGAGGGAGCGATTATGCGGCAGGAGACCGTCATCCAGCCCAACGATGAAGACGATGGGGAATTCCAGCCCTTTGGCGGCGTGCAGGGTGAGCAGGGTGGGGGCTTCGGCCTGTTCAGGCAGGGTGTCCTGATCAGAAACCAGGGCCAGGCTCTCCAGGAAGGCGGTGAGATCGCGGTCTTCATACTCATAGGTGAGGCGGCGCAGTTCTTCCACGTTTTCCCAGCGGCTCTGGCCTTCTTCGGTGCCGTCATCAATATACTCACGGTAATTGAGGTCTTCGAGGATGCGCCCGAAGAGCACCGGTAACGGCAGGGTCTGGGCCTGCTGACGCCACCCGGAGAGAAGGGCGCCGAAATCGGCCAGCAACGCCGCCGGGCGCCCGATGGCTTCCCAGTGAGGTGAATCTTTGCCCTGCTCGGCCAGTTCCAGCAATACCTGCCCGGTGCTGACCCCTGCCTGGCGCGCGGCCATCTGCAGGGCCATTTGCGCTTTATCTCCGATACCACGCGGCGGCACGTTGATGACGCGCCCCAGGCTTACTTCGTCGGCGGGGTTTTGCACCAGGCGCAGGTAGGCGATCATATCCTTCACCTCACGCCGTCCGTAGAAGCGCATGGCCCCTACCAGGCGATAGGGCAACCCGGCGCGCAGAAAGGCTTCTTCCAGCAGGCGTGACTGGGCATTGGTGCGGTACATCACGGCAAAATCACCCAGCCGCGCGCGCCCCGAAGCCACCAGTTGTTGAATGGTATCTACCACGTAAGCCGCTTCGCCGTAATCATCGACAGCTTCGTAAAGGGTGATTTTGTCTCCGGTGCTTTTCTCGGGGAGAGAACGCAGCCTTTTGGGTGTGCGGTTTCGGTTGCGGTTGATCACCGCCTGGGCGGCGTCCAGCACCACCTGGGTGGAGCGGTAGTTCTGTTCCAGCAGGATTTTTTTACATGCCGGGTAGTCCTGTTCAAAGCGCAGAACGTTGCGGTAATCGGCGCCGCGCCAGCGGTAGATGGACTGATCTTCATCACCTACGACGAAAATGTTATTGTGGAAGGAAGCCAGCTGACGCAGTAACTCGTACTGGACGGTATTGGTGTCTTGAAATTCATCCACCAGCACGTGTTCAAAGCGACGGCTGTAATCTTCGCGCACGGCAGGGTTTTCCTCGAACAGGTGCCAGGCATAAAGGAGTAGATCGTCGAAATCGAGGGCATTGCTTGCCAGAAGGAGTTCCTGGTACCGCTGATAGATGCGGGCGATGACCTCATCACGGTAGGTGGAAGTGGGGTAATCTTTCGGGAAAAGGAGATTGTTCTTGGCAGTGGAAATCGCTGCGTGCACACTGGTTGGGCGGTACAGCTTTTCATCCAGATTCAACTCTTTAATCGCGCGTTTGATCAGCGATTGCTGGTCATCGTCATCGAAGATGACGAAGGAGGAAGTAAATGGTAAGTATTTCTGTTCCCGGCGCAGGATGCGCGCACAGACGGCGTGAAAAGTGCCCAGCCAGAGCCCCTGTACACGCTGGCCGAGTAATTGTTCCACGCGGGTTTGCATCTCGCGGGCGGCTTTGTTGGTGAATGTGACCGAGAGAATGTGATAGGGAGATACACCCACCTGATTGATCAGATAAGCGATGCGGCGGGTGAGAACGCGCGTTTTGCCAGAGCCGGGGCCGGCCAGAACCAGCACCGGTCCTCCTTCGGCGGCCACAGCGGCCTGTTGCTGGGGGTTGAGGTCCTGGAGAATGTTCACGCGGGGATTATAACAAACTTTCCCTTTCCCCGGCTCGAATGGGCATAGACAAACGTTCCGTTTTTTTCTATAGTAGAGAGGGCGGTTAAGACCTTGGATGAATCTATGAGTCAAGATTCAACACCTCTCTCAGAGACAACCACAATCCTCAAAAATGCCGGGTTTGTCACGCTTGGCCTTGTGGCGTTGAAGCTGGTTGGTTTTCTGTATAACGTGTTTGTAGTGCGGCGGCTGGGCGATGACCGGATGGGGCAGTATGCCACGGTACTGGCTTTTGTGGGGATTTTCCAGATTTTTGCCGAACTGGGGGTAACCCAGCACGTCATGCGGGAAATTGCCCGCGACCGCACGAAAATGAGTGTTTATTTCTGGAATCTGGTGGCGATCCGATTCGTTCTGGCTTTGGTCAATCTGCTGGTGATCCCGTTCCTGGGCGCTCGCTTTGGATATTCGGGGGATGTTTTGCTGGGGATTGGGATTTACACCACCAGCTTTTTGTTGTCTGCGGTTGGAGTGCCGCTTTCCACTGTGCTCACCGCATACGAAAAGCTGGGTTATGTCACCCTTCTGGATGTGATCACTCAGGGTGTGGTCATTTTGCTTGGAACAGCCTTTCTCTTCAGTGGTCTGGGGTTTCTCTGGCTTATTGTGGGAAATCTGATCAGCCTGATGGTATCTATTTTACTGGCGAGTCTTTTTATCCGCAGGCTGGGGATTTCTGGATTCCGCTTTCACATCGAGCCGTTCACCTGGCCGCCTTTGATCCGTGCCGGTTTACCTTTTGGCATTATTTCTCTGATGCTGTCGCTGGCGTATTCTATTGATACAGTTATCCTCTCTAAATTTGTATCCTCTGCCGAAGTGGGCTGGTATGGTGTGGCTTACAACCTTGTGTTTTCGTTGATGCTTTTCATGAATGGGTTTAAGGCCGCCATTGTGCCTACTTTGTCGCGGGTGTACAGGGAAGATATCGATCAGGTGAAGCGCTGGTATCGATGGTCGATGAGATTCCTCTGGTTATTCTCGCTGCCTGTCGCTGTGGGCGGGTCTATTCTTTCTTATCAGTTGATTACCTGGTTATATACAACGGAGTTTTTGCCTTCTGGTTTAGCGTTTCAAATTCTGGCGTGGGATTTTCCGTTTGTCGTGCTTGCGGCCTTTGCCGGGAATATGACCACGATTACCAATGAGGAACGCTCTGCAGCACGGATTTATTCGGTGAATACCTTCTTGAATGTGGTCTTGAACCTGATCCTGATTCCTCGTTTTGGTCTGATAGGAGCTTCGCTGGTCACTGTTTTAACCGATGTGGTCAGCGCGCTACAATTTGTGCTTCTGTTTCGAAGAAAACTTGGGGAGCCCTTTCTTTCGTTCCGCCAGTTTTCAGGAACGGTCATGGCGGCTTTCCTGATGGGGGCGGTTATCTGGCCAATTCGGCAAATGCCGCTTATTTTTGTGGTGTTGGCTGGAGCAACAGTCTATTTGCTTCTGGCTCTCTGGTTTAGAGTGTTGGATAAAGACGATCTTCAACGCATGGAGGTTTCGGCGCGCCAGCTATTGATCAAGAGAGCGTCTGTTGTGAAGGAATAATCTCATGCGTATTCTTCTTGGGGTTCACCATTTCCCGCCTGTTCATCAGGGAGGGGCTGAGTTGCGTGCTCTGCGGACGGCGCAGCAGTTACAATCCAGAGGTATGGATGTGCATGTTTTTTGTGTGGAAGATATCGAGTTTGGTTCCAGCCCCGGGTGCTTTGTGACAGAGGAGGTCTACGAAGGCCTCCCTCTCACGCGTTTATTCCTCAATGCTCATTTGTATCCTGACCCTCACCGTTTTGAATACGAAAATTTATGGATTGAAGAAACGGCGCGAGAGCTCATCCACCGGTTGGCTCCGCAGCTGTTCCATTTGTTCAGCGGGTATCTTCTTTCGGGAAGTGTCATTGTAGAGGCAAAGAGAGCGGGCCTTCCGGTGTGTCTTTCGCTCACCGACTTCTGGTTTCTGTGCAGAGAAATTAATAAATTAACCCCTCTCGGCAGGCTTTGCCCGCTGTCTGTTTCCCGGGTCGATTGTGTGCGTTGTGAGGCCGAACACAGGCGCCGGTACCGGGTGTTGGATCAGGTGTTCCCACCCCTGATGACACTGTACTGGCAGTTGCATTTCGCCGAGAAGGAGCAAATTATCCGGCGTGAGGCTTTTCTTCAGAGGGTACTTGCCCAGGTGGATTTAATGATCAGCCCTTCTCAATTTCTACGCTCGGTGTATATTCGGGCGGGAATTCCGGCGGAGCGCATTGTTTTCTGCCGTCAGGGGAGAGATTTTCCGGGATTGAAACCTGAAAATCTGGTTAAAACGCCTTCTGAGAAATTACGCCTGGGTTACACCGGCCAGATTGCCCCGCATAAGGGTGTGCATTTACTGATCAAGGCCCTGCAAATGCTCCCCGGTTTACCACTCTCAGTTGTTATTTACGGGGACATGAGTCGTCATCCTCAATATGCACACTGTCTGGAAAAGGCAAGTACCCGGGACTCGCGCATTCACCTGATGGGTGCATTCCCCGAAGGAACCCCTCTCTGGAAAATTTACCAGGAAATGGATGTGCAAATTGTGCCTTCCCTGTGGTATGAAAACAGCCCTAACGTTATTCTGGAAGCCTTTGCTCATCGAACGCCCGTGATTACCTCCAATCAGGGCGGCATGGCCGAGATGGTGCAGGATGGTGTGGATGGATTGCATTTTGAGCATGGGAATGCGAAAAGCCTGGCAGCGTGTATTGGCCGATTGAATCAAGACCGCGGCCTTCTCCGACGGCTGCAGGATGGCATTCAGCCGGTTAGATCAACCTCTCAGGAGGTGGACGAGCTGATCGAGGTTTACCAAAAGATCCTTGTCCGTTCCCCGGAACACCGGGGGAGATGATCAGGTCGTTTCGGTCACTTTGCGGATGACGCGCGGAGCTTCGGGATCAAAGCCTTTGGTCACCGTCAGGTGGTAGCAGAACAACTGTGCCGGAATGATGCTGATGATAGGCGTCAGCCATTCGGGAATTCCACCTGGCAGGGGCACGCGCGATTGAGCCAGATCAAGGGCTTCTGGCTGGTCGGAAATGACGAGCAGATCGGCGTTTTCTTCTACCCGCACTTTACGTAACACTTCAAGCAGGCCATCGAAAACCGCGCCGCCCGGGGCCACCGCCATCACAGGGAAGCCCTGTTCCACCATGGCAATGGGGCCGTGCATGAAATCGGCGGAGGAATAGGGTTCGGCCAGGGTGTAGGTAAGTTCCTTGAGTTTGAGCGAGAACTCAAAAGCAGTGGAATAATTGAACCCTCTTCCCAGCACCACGCACTGCCGCAGAAAACGGTATCGCTCGGAGATGCGCTGTAAGTGCTCATCCAGTTTCAACGCCTGTTGTGCCCAGAGGGGCACACTCTCTAATTCCTTCAGCCTTTCGCGGTCACCAGCGAGTGCCACCGAAAGCATGGCAATGGCCATCAACTCGGCAGTGTAGGTTTTGGTGGCGGCCACGGCCTTTTCCTGTCCGGCGCAGATGTCGAGGACGTAATCGGCTTCTTCGGCCAGCGGGGAATGCGGATTGTTGGTGATAGCCAGGGTGGGGCAGCCGTTCCGGCGGCCTTCGGCGAGCACGCTGACAATATCGGGTGATTGTCCCGATTGCGACACTCCCACCACCAGAGCCTGGCTCAGGGCCGGAGGGCGATGATAATAGGTGAACAGCGAGGGAGTGGCCAGGGCGAGGGGTAAACGGTTGTAAGCCCCCCACAGGTAATTGGCGTAGCGCCCGGCATTGTCAGAGGTGCCGCGTGCGGCGAGGAAGACGTAACGGATTTCATGCTGGCGCAGGGCAGAGGCGATGCGCTCCACCTCTTTCATTTGCCGGGCAAGCAGGTTGCTGAGGACTTCGGGCTGTTCGAGGATTTCTGAGTAAAGGCCCATACGCACCTCCCTGAAAAGCAAGGATCAGTTGACAGGCAGGTACAATTGTAACATCAGTGAGAGTGGTTTTCAGAGCGGTTCAGTCTGGAGAAGGCAGGTCGAAAAAACTCGTCCCTGGTTTCGCGTCCTGAGAAGGAGAGACCTGTCTGAAATGACGGAGGTGGTTGTCATGAGGTGTGTTTTTTGCGATATCCTGAGCCAGCGTGCTCCGGCAAGCGTGGTAGTTGAAGAGGAACGTTGTGTGGCCTTTCTGGATATCCGGCCGGTTAATCCGGGGCATACGCTGGTCATCCCGCGCCGACACGCTGCGAACCTGGCAGAGCTTGACCCCCTGGATGGGGCGGCTATGTTTCAAACTGCCCGAAGGCTGGCACTTGCTCTGCGTGTCAGCGGGTTGCGCTGTGAGGGGGTTAACTTCTATCTGGCCGACGGGGAAGCGGCGGGGCAGGAAGTCTTCCATGTTCATCTCCATGTGATTCCGAGGTATGCCGGGGATGGATTCAGGCTACGTTTTGGCCCCGGTTACGGGCAGGCGCCGCTCCGCAGTGAACTGGATGATCTGGCCGGGCAGATTCGGGCCGTGATGCTCCCCGGTTGATCGAGGTCTTTCTTCACCGGTTCGCCTGTATAATCATTTCAGCGCATTTTCAACAGAGTGAGGGTAACCATGACGATCTGGAAATTGAACACCGATGAAGTCTTCGAAGCGCCGGCTGCGGCAGTGCTCTTCTACCATAATGTATACGAAGAAGGCAAACAGGGCGGGCTTGAAATTCTTCAGCGCAATCAGCGAATTGCCGGGAACGGTAACCTGCGCCTGGTTCCAGCCGCCGAACAGTGGGATGTCCTACCGCAAAACGGGGAACGGCAGGTGGAAGAAGGCGGGCGGGCGCTGCGTATCGAGTGCCAGTATCATGAGCCTTCCATTCGCTACACGGTACGCCTGGCTCCCGAAGAGGATGACCTTTTGCTCACTGTGGCACTGGTAGATCCCATTCCCGAAGACCGGGTGGGGCAGGTGGGCTTCAACCTGGAGTTGATGCCCGGCGCCTACATGGGAAAGGCCTTTTTCATGGATGGAAAGGCGGGTGTGTTTCCCCGTCAGTTCAATGCGGCGATGGTTAGCGGGGCAGGCGAAAAACTTGAGCCTCTTCCCCTCGCCAGAGGGCAGGAGCTCATCCTCACCCCGGATGACCCCGCTACCCGGATCGTGATCCGTGCTTTGCGCGGAGAGCTCGTCCTGCTCGATGGCCGGGCGTATGCTCAGAATGGCTGGTTTGTGGTGCGCGGGGTGTTACCTGGCGGGGAGAAAGGTACGGTCCTCGAATGGCGGATCACCCCTACCGTGGATACCACCTGGATGCGGACACCCGTGATTGGTTTTTCGCAGGTAGGATACCACCCCCGGCAGCCCAAAATCGCGGTGATTGAACTGGATGCACGGGTGTCACAACCGGGAGAGGCAAGGCTGGTACGCATCCTTCCGAATGGAGAGCAGGAGGTGGTCAGGCGTGAACGACTCGCTCTGTGGGGGAAGTACCTTTGCTTCCATTACGCCCGCTTTGATTTCAGTGATGTGCGCCAGCCGGGGCTTTACTGCCTGGAATACGAAGACCAGCACAGTGAGCCTTTCCGCATTGATGAGCAGGTGTACGAACAGGATGTGTGGCAGCCTACCCTGGAGCAGTACCTGCCAGCGCAGATGTGCCACATGGAAGTACGCGAGGTGGCGCGTGTCTGGCATGGGGCCTGCCACCTCGATGATGCCCTGCAGGCACCGCTCCATCATCAGCACTTCGATAGCTACGTTCAGCGTGATTCCACCGAGACGCCCTTTCAACCGTACGAACCCATCCCTGGCCTTAATGTGGGCGGCTGGCACGATGCCGGCGATTTTGACCTGGCGGCGGGTTCTCAGGCGCACACCACGCATGTGCTGGCACTGGCGTATGAGACCTTCGGGGTGCAGAGCGATCAGACCACGGTTGATCAGGCGCGGCGCCTGGTGATCATGCATGTGCCGGATGGCGTCCCCGATTTTGTCCAGCAGGTGGAACATGGGGTGTTGAATTTGCTTTCGGGGTATCGAGCGGCGGGGCACAGTTTTATTGGCATTATTGAAAACAGCCTTGAACAGTATAAACAGCTGGGCGAGATTTCTCTGCTCACCGATAACCGTGTAACCCCCGGCGAGGGTTCGGATGACCGCTGGGCTTTCACTCACCGGCATACCACGCTGGAATATCAGGTGGCGGCGGCACTGGCGGCATCGAGCCGGGTGCTGAAGGGCTGGAATGAAGCCCTGGCCGCCGAGTGCCTGCAAACTGCCCGCCTTGCCTGGGAATATGAACAGAGTCACTCTCCGGTGGTGGCACCCAATTGTTATGTTGGGCCGCGGTATGAGCTGGCCGAAGTGCTGGCCACCGTGGAGCTGTTCCTGTCAACCGGGGAAGAGCAATTCCGCACACATTTGCTCTCACTGGCAGAGCGAGTGGTGGAGCATGTGGAAAGTGTGGGCTGGGCGGTGGCCCGCGCCTTACCTTCGCTGAAGGATGATACCTTTACAACCAGAGTGCGCGCGGCTGTTGAAGCCTGGGCGGCCCGGGTAGCCAGTGAAGCCGAGCGCAACCCCTTCGGCGTACCGTACTCCGCCGAGACGTGGCGGAAGCAGGGGCCGATCTGGGGAGTGGCGTGGTCATTCCTTGACCGTGCCGTCCAGTTTTATTACCTGCACCGGGCTTTCCCCGGCCTGGTTAAGGCCGAATGGGTAGCCGCGGTGCTGGGGTATGTGCTGGGGTGTCACCCGGTTTCGAATGCTTCTCTGGCTTCGGGGGTTGGGGCAAAGTCGCTCACGGTGGCGTATGGGATTAACCGTGCGGATTGGACGTACCAGCCGGGGGGCGTGGTTTCGGGGCCGGCGCTCATCCGTCCGAATTACCCCGAACTGCTCGATCCCTTCCCGTGGCTCTGGCAGCAGAAGGAATACGTCATCGGCGGGGCGGCTACTTATATCTTCACGGTGCTGGCGGTCAACGAGCTTTACCGTGAGGGGTGAGCCAGCCCGGTTAAGGAGATTGGGCATAATCTTGTCTATTTCGAGAAACAATCTATAATTAGAGCTGGGCCAGGTAAGGCCGACTGGCTGTATTCTCTGAAGCTGTTTGATTGAGAAAAGGAGTGTGCGTATGCTCAGTAAAACTTTGCTGGATGAAATGAACAACCAGATTCGCGAAGAGTTGTATTCAGCGTATCTTTATCTGGCCATGGCGGCTCATTTTGAAGAGGCCAACTGGCCGGGGTTTGCCTCATGGATGACCAAACAGGCCGCAGAAGAGCAAGAACACGCCATGAAGTTCTTCTCTTACATCCATGATCGCGGTGGCAAGGTGACCCTGCAGGCCATTGCGCAACCGCCCGCGTCTTTCGGTAAACCGGTGGAAATTTTTGAGCAGGTGCTCCAGCACGAACAGAAGGTGACGGCCCGCATTCACTTGCTCTACAGCATTGCTGTGAAGGATAATGATTACGCCAGCCAGCACTTCCTCGACTGGTTCGTCAACGAGCAGGTGGAGGAAGAGAAAAACGCCACCCAGGTGCTGGAATGGTTGAAGATGGCCGGTGATTCGGTCAATGCCCTGTTCCAGATCAACGGTCTGCTGGCGCGCCGCGAGTAAGAAGCGGGCGCTGAAGTTTGCCTGTTAAAAGAAAACCGCCTCAGATGGAAAACCTTCTGAGGCGGTTGGTTTTATTCCTCAATGGCCGCTTTTCGCGTTTGAATGGCGCGGAGGCGAGCCAGGTCGAACTTGGGTTCGCGGTTGAAGAAATAAATGCCGTTTTGCTCCTGGAAGACATCCGTCAGCTGGGTGTAGCAATAACCGAACATGGAAGGGTCATCCAGCAGGGCACTGCAAAGCCCCTCGAAGCGCGCATACCATTCATCCAGGTTACGCACACGTTCACCGTAGCCCCAGGAATATTCATCGGCGGCGGCACGCGGGTTCCACCAGATGCCCCCGAATTCCGAAACGAAGAACGGCTGGCCGCGATAGGGAATAGAAATTTCGGACTGGTCGTACCAGGCCTTATTCACAAACGGCTTCCCGTGACGCGTGCCGGCATGGTTGGCGGCGAATTTTGCGGGGTCCTGCTCGTAATCGTGGCAGTCATAAATGTCGGACTGGGGAACGCGGTGCGAGTAGCCTGAGGCATCCAGCACAGGGCGGTTCTGATCCATGGCTTTGGTCGCCAGGAACATTCCCCAGGTCACTTCATCCAGCGCGCTAATGGAATCGGTGAGGGCCTGCCAGGTTTCGTTGAGCGGGCACCAGCCGATGATGGACGGATGAGAATAATCGCGTTCCAGCACTTCGAGCCACTGGGTGATGAAGGTGGCGGTTGGGCGCTGGTGTTCGGGCATGGGGCCGGCCATGCTCACGCCCCAGTCGGGGAATTCTCCCCAGACCAGGTAACCCATTCGGTCGGCGTGGTACAGGAAACGTTCTTCAAAGACTTTCTGGTGCAGCCGTGCCCCGTTGAACCCGGCCTGCATGGAAAGCTCAATGTCTTTCACCAGGGCCTCTTCACTGGGGGCGGTGAGAATGCCATCAGGGTAGTAACCCTGGTCAAGCACCAGCCGCTGGAAAATGGGTTTACCATTGATCAACACTTTGAGCCCATCAATGGTGACCGAGCGTAAACCCGCGTACGTCTGGATGGTATCGATCACCCGGCCATCTGCACCGCTGAGGGTTAACTCCAGGGAATAGAGGTGGGGCTGGCCAGGCTGCCAAAGGCGGCGGCGTTCTGCGGGCACGGGGACTTCAAAACGAGGGGCGCGCTCCAGCCCGGTTTCGAGGCGCACCCGTGATACCTCGCCCCGGTCATCCCGCAATACTGCCGTCAGGGTTGCGCCCGGAATACTGGCGCTGAGCGGCAATTCCAGATGGAACAATCCACGCGTCACATCGGGGGTGATGCGTGGGCGCAGGAAATACACCTGCCCTACCGGTTCCATCCAGACCGTCTGCCAGATGCCCGTAGTGCGGGTGTATTCACAGGCGTGGTTGGCATACTGGCGTTCCTGCTTGCCGCGTGGTTTGAACTCACGATGATCATCGCGCGCCCGCACCACAATGACAGCCTTTTCTCCGGGAGCGGCTACCCCTGTGAGGTCGCAGGTGATGGGGGTGAACCCTCCGCGATGGCGGGCTACCTCCTGCCCGTTAACCCAGACGGTGGCGTCGTAATCGATGGCCTGAAAGTGTAGCAGAACTCGCTTCCCCTGCCATGCGGGGGGAATGGTCACTTCGCGTCGATACCACACGGCATTCAAGAAGTCGGTGTTGCCAATGCCTGAAAGGGTTGACTCGGGACAAAACGGCACAAGGATGCGCCCTGAGAGGGGGCGTTCGGTCAGGCCGCGTTCCAGACCGCTGTTGCCAGGGTCGATCTCGAATTCCCATTCGCCATTAAGGCAGAGCCATTCATCACGCTGACATTGAGGACGGGGGTATTCGGGGCGAGGAATCGGTGAAGACATAACATTTCCTTTCGGTGGGTTGTAAAGTAAAGGATGGAAAAGATGAGTACAATAAAAGGCAGGGTAATTATATAAGATTATGGTGACCGGGTAATTCCCTGCGGGGATGGATTGGAGAATACGGGATGAACGCACGTGAAAGAGTTCTGGCCGCATTGAATCATCGCCAGTCCGACCGGGTGCCGCTTGACCTGGGGGGCAGTGCCGTGACGGGGATGCACGTCAGCTCGGTGTACCGCCTGCGTCAGGCCTTGCATCTCGACCCCCCCGGTACACCGGTGAAGGTGGTTGAGCCGTACCAGATGCTCGGTGAAATCCAGCCCGACCTGATGGATGCCCTGGGTGTGGATGTGGTGGGGCTGTTTGCCCCGCGCACCATGTTCGGGTTCCGCAATGAGGGCTGGAAGCCCTGGACAACCTTTGATGGTACACCGGTGCTGGTACCTGAGGGGTTCAATACCCAGGTGGAAGAAAATGGTGATTTGTTGATGTACCCAGAGGGAGACCGCTCGGCTCCTCCCAGCGGACGGATGCCGCAGGGGGGCTTTTACTTCGATGCCATTGTGCGCCAGCCTCCCATCCATGAAGAAAAGCTCGACCCCGCCGACAACCTGGAGGAATTTACCCCCATCTCTGAGGAAGACCTGGCGTATTTTGCCCGCAAAGCCGATGAGCTCTGGCACCAGAGCGACCGGGCCATTCTGGCCAGCTTTGGCGGCACGGCCTTCGGAGATATTGCCCTGGTGCCGGCGCCCTGGCTGAAATATCCCAAAGGCATTCGTGACATTGAAGAATGGTATATCTCAACCGTCACCCGCCGTGAATACGTCTGGAAGGTGTTTGAAAAACAATGTGAGATTGGGCTGGCCAACCTGGCAAGGTTATATGCGGTGGTAGGTGAGAAAGTGTCGGTGGTGTTCATCAGCGGCACGGATTTCGGTACTCAGACGGGGCCGTTTATTTCACGAAAGACCTACCGCACGCTTTATCAGCCTTTTCACAAACAGGTCAATGACTGGATTCACCGGAACACCGGCTGGAAATCTTTCATCCATTCCTGCGGTTCGGTGGCGGCGTTGATTCCGGATTTTATTGAAGCCGGGTTTGATGTGCTCAACCCGGTGCAGGTTTCTGCCTCTGGCATGGACCCTGCCTGGTTAAAACGGGAGTTCGGCAAAGACCTGGTCTTCTGGGGCGGCGGGGTAGATACCCAGCACACGTTGCCGTTTGGCTCACCCGATGAAGTGCGTGCCGAGGTACGGAAGCACCTGCGGATTTTTGGTGAAGGCGGGGGGTACGTGTTTACCACGGTGCATAATGTGCAGGCGGGAGTACCGGTCGAAAACCTTCTTGCGTTGTATGAAACCGTCAGGGAGGCGGCATGAATCGCAATTTCGACCTGGGGGTGGTGTTGCGGGTGATCATCGCTCCAGCCCTGCTCTGGCTGGGAGTATCCTGGCTGGTGAGTTCTCTTGGCTACCCGGATATCATCTTTGCCACACCGGCGGCATGGTTGCTGGCATTACCCGTTGGGCGGAGTGTGGTGATTCGCTCTCGCAGTGAGCGCCTGTGGTTTCGTCTGCTGGAAGCCGGAACTGCCGGGACTTTGCTCGGGTTTTTTCAGGGAGCAACATTCCTGCTCATTAAAGCGCTGGTGTTAAAACCCGGATTGCCGGAAAGTGAAATTGCCAGCACGATGGGGGGAGTGGTGCTCATTCTGGGAATGTTGATCTGTGGGACGCTGGCCACAGCTATTGGCGCCCGCACCGATCGCCTCCGGCGCATCCGGCGGGCGGGAGATGTTCGCCTGGAAGTGACCTCGCAATATTGCCCGATCTGTAAAAATCCTGTGCCGGTGAGTGCCCGTTACCCGCGCGCGGTATGTGAAGACTGTGCGGCTCAGGCCACCGATGAAGCCGGAAAGCCGGTGGTCTTTTTCCAGGAAGGCTTGAGCAGTGGTCTTCAGGGAAAATACCGCGAAAACGATGAAGCCTATCCTGCACAGGAATGTTATATTCGGGGGGTGCGTTGCCGTGTGGAAGAAGGGCACCTGGGAGGGGTGGTCATCTATCCGCTGGATTGATCGGTTCGGGTGCGGTCGGGGATACCCCAATTTTTCAGGGAATCTACCTTATTTCTAAATACTCCTTTGCTATGATGAAGGCGCTTCCCCGGAGAACAAGCGGGGAAAAACCTCTCAAGGAAAGGAGTATATTGTGTATGAAGAAATCGCTGATTATTGGACTGGCAGGTCTGGTTGTTGTGGCGGTTTTAGCGGTAACTGCCCGAAACACCGTATTTGCTCAGGAGGCGACCCCTACACCCGAGGCCGGTTCCACGGCGCCTCAGACTCCGGGCAAGGGGTGGCATCGAGGGCTGCGTTATGATAGCGTGACCCTGGAAGCTGCCGCCAAAGCCCTGGGGATGACCACGGATGAGCTTTCTAACGAGCTCTGGGCGGGCCGGACCCTGGCCGACCTGGCGGAGAAAGCGGGCGTGAGCCTATCGGATCTGCGCAATGCGGTAGAACAGGCGCAACTTCAGGCCACGCGTGATGCCATTGCTCAGGCAGTGAAAGACGGCACCATGACGCAGGATAAAGCGAACTGGCTGCTGGAAGGCCTCGATAAGGGGTACTGGTCTGGCTTTGGCGGGCGGGGGCACTTCCGCGGGCCCGGCGGGATGGGCTTCGTTCCCGATCAAGGTGCGGGTGCGCCCGGTTTCAACTGGTAAAAAGTGAGTCAGAGACCAGCTCGTCTGGCGGCATTTCACACCTTCCGGAGGGTGTGAAACCGCCAGAAAGCCTGGGGCGCGGCGAGGTGAGCCGCGCCTCTCTGGTTTTTAATTGGTCAGGCGAATGCCAAAGCGGGCGAAAATTTCGAGAATGGCTTTTTTGGCTTCCACCGACTCGGCAGACAACCCGTGCTTTTTGAGGTACTGGCTTGCTTCCCAGATTGCTACCGAAAGACGTTCGCGCAGGCTTGACGGCAGGGCAGGGAAGCCCCCGAGCAGGCGCTCCAGCTGAGGGTCGGGGCGATCCATCTGGAGCAGGTCATACACCTCGGCGCCGAGGAGCTCGGCCAGGGTGCGCAGATCGTCCCCTGACGGAAGAGCTGCTCCTTCCATCCATTGTGCCAGGTTGGCCTGGCTGACTCCCAGATAACGGGCAAATGCGTAGTAAGATTGCTTGCGCCCCTGGGTCTTTTCCCAGTCGTTGAACTTTTGTGCCAGCCAATCTTTGAACAGTGGCATGCGCTTCCTCCCTAAAACACAGGCTGTATTGATTGTAGCGTAAAAATGGTCTGAGCTTTTCCGTCCAAAGGGCACAGGATGAATGTGGCCCGGAAATTGGTCGAAAATTGGTTGAAAATTGCCTCGAAAATCCTTGCATTCTGTGGTATACTCTTGCGCGTAGGATGCTGTACAGTTCTGGTTGGTTGTAGCAAAGCAACTCGGTTCGCAGGCATTCGTCCTCGAACCGGTTTTTTTTAACGAAAACCGATGGAACGAAGAAGGCATCAAAATCAATTTTTTTTCTTGCCAGAAGGAGGCAAATTCAATGTCAGAGCGTATCATCGGTACGGTTAAATGGTTCAATGGCGAAAAAGGCTACGGGTTCCTCAGCCAGGAGAACGGCCCGGATGTGTTTGTACACTATTCGGCGATTGAAGGTTCGGGGTATCGCAGCCTGAACGAAGGCCAGCAGGTCGAGTTCACGGTCGAGCGCGGCCCCAAAGGCCTGCAGGCCGCCAAAGTGGTTGCCCGCTAATCCGGTTTAACTGAACCTCCGCCCCGTCAGAAGCGGGGCAACGCAAACACCCTCTCAGGTTTGCCTGAGAGGGTGTTTTTTTTATGAATTGTCCTGCCTTGGGGTGAGTCTGGATATAATTGAGGCGGTAAAACCTGCCAGCACGGAAGAATTCACCGGATTTCCCTTTCACCCCCTGAAGGAAACGAATCGATTCACCCCCGCGAAGCAGCTATACCCATGCCCGGGTTCACAGACGGGCATGGGTCATCCGATTAAATCTATGGGAGAGCAAATCAAGTGGTCATCAAGGTCAATCGTCTATCCAAATCGTTTGAGTATTACAAGAAAGAGCTCGGTCTGCGGAATTCGATTCGCAATCTGTTTTACCGCGAAAAGCTGATCAAAGAGGCGGTGAGGGAAATTTCGTTCGAAATCGAGGAAGGTGAGATGGTAGGCTTTCTCGGCCCGAACGGCGCCGGAAAAACCACCACGCTGAAAATGCTTTCAGGAATTTTGCACCCCACCTCGGGACAGGCCCAGGTGCTCGGTTTTACACCCTGGGAACGAAAGAAAGCGTTCAAGATGCAATTTGCCATCGTCATGGGGCAGAAGAACCAGCTGTGGTGGGATTTGCCCGCCAACGAATCACTCTACCTCAACAAGTGCATCTATGAGCTGGATGACCGCCAGTACCAGGAAACACTGGGAGAATTAACCGAATTGCTGGACGTGAAAGACCTGTTGAACGTACAGGTGCGGCGTCTTTCGCTGGGAGAGCGGATGAAAATGGAGCTCATCGCGGCGCTGATCCACCGGCCGCGGTTGATTTTTCTGGATGAACCCACTATCGGGCTGGATATCCTCTCGCAGATGAAAATCCGCGAGTTCTTCCGGTATTACAACCTGGAGAAGAAGGCCACTGTGGTTCTTACCAGCCATTACATGCAGGATATCGAGGGCCTGTGTAAACGGGTGATCATTATCAACGAGGGGCAGTTGGTCTATGATGGAGATTTGCATCGCGTCAATGACGCCTTCGCACACACCAAGCTGATCAAATTACAGCTGGCGGCCCCGGTGCGGGTGGATGAACTGGAAGCCTTTGGCCGGGTAAAGAGCCACGATGCGTTCACTGTAACCCTGGAAGTGCCCCGCGCCGAGGTGAAAGAACGTTCTAAAGCCATCCTTGACCACCTTCCCGTTTCCGATTTCAACATTGAGGATATTCCGGTAGAAGAAGGGATTGCCCAGCTTTACCGGCGGCGGGAGGTGAACCATGCCCTGGCTTAAGAAATACCTCAAGGCATTTGAGCTGGGGTTTGAGACGGCTCTCGAATACCGCTTTAACTTTATGATCTCTCTGATCAGCGCGGCCTATCCCATTATCATTCAGTCGTTCCTGTGGTCGGCCATTTATGCTGCCTCGGCGGGTTCATCGGTATACGGGTATACTTTTCGGCAAATGATCGCATACACGTTCATGGCTGGCCTGGTGGCAAGGCTCGTCCGGACGGGGTTTGAATATGAGATCATGGACGATGTGAAGAATGGGAAGTTCAGCAAGTTTTTAGTGCAACCCATGGGGTATTTCCCGTACCGGCTGGCGAGTTTTCTGGGGCAAAAGGTGCCAGGGCAGGGGATGATCCTTGGGCTGCTCGGCCTGGTGCTGGTGGGGTTAAACGTATTCTGGGGGATGCAGATCGAGCCGCTGCGGGTGCTGGCTTTTCTGGTTACCCTGGTGCTGGCCACGGTGCTTAACTTCCTTCTTTTCTACTGCTTCAGCGCGATTTCCTTCTGGATTATCGAGGTGGGGTTTCTTTTCGAGGGAATTCGCATTGTCACCGTGTTGCTCAGCGGGGGTATTTTCCCGCTGGAGGTTTTTGGTGATCGCTTTGCGCGGGCGGCTGGCCTGCTGCCCTTTAAATACACCGTAAACTACCCCATTAATGTCCTCAATGGAAAACTGACCGGAAGCGAAGCCCTGCAGGGAATGCTGTTACAGGCGATCTGGATCGGCGTGATCTTGCTGGCGGCCAACCTGCTCTGGCGGGTGGGCGGACGACGGTATGTGGCGGTGGGGGGATAGGATGAACGAACTCTGGCGTGAGATTAAAAAACACTGGCTCATTTACCGGCTTTTCCTCAAGAATAGCCTGATGGCGCAGATGGAATACCGGTTCAATTTCATCGGCAATCTGGCAATGGAATCGGGGTATTTGCTGGTGAAGCTTTCGTATGTGGTGGTGGTGTACCGTTCGGGGGTGAGCATTCATGGCCTCTCACCGGATGAAATTTTGCTTTTTATCGGCACCTTTGTGTTCCTCACGGCGGTTTATGCCGGGTTGTACATGATCAACAACTTCGGCCTGCGCGGGAAGATCAAAGACGGCGATCTTGATCTGATCCTCACCAAGCCGGTATCCCTGCAGTTCATGGCTACCCTGCGCCAGGCTGACCTGACCATTTTCAGTGTGGATGCTCTGGCGGGGGCGGTGATGGTCTGTATCGCCTGGGCACGGTTGAACATCCCGGTAAACCTGGTGACGGTGGGGGGCTATTTGGGTTTTCTGGGGATCAGTTCGGTGGTCAGCTATTGCCTTTTCCTGTTGCCGCAGATTCTCTCTTTCTGGTTGATGAACACCAGCGCCATCGCCGAGATTACCGACTCGTTTTGGGACTTCAACAACATGCCGATGGATATTTACAATCGCTGGATCCAGCAGATCGGGGTTTTCATTCTGCCGATTTTTGTGGTCACCAATTTTCCGCCGATGTTTGTGTTGAAGAAAATGCCCTCCGTTTACCTGGGCTGGGCGTTGTTGCTGCCTTTCCTCTTGCTGGGGTTGGTGCGACTGGCCTGGAAGCGCGGACTGCGCAATTACAGCAGTGCCAGCAGTTGAAAAAATGGGAGAAAATCATCCTTGACAAATGCAGTTAACCTTGCTATAAACAGCAGCAACAATTGAACGAAGAAAAGCTGTGAAGAGAAAGAGTACGCGCCGCACAGGCGGCACAGAGAGCAGTCAGACGGTGAAAGGGCTGCCCGCACGGTGGCGCGGAATGGTTCTCAGAGCTGCAGGGTGAAAGGCTTGGCCGAGTAGCCCGCGCCGGAGTTGCCGCCGTTATCCGGGCAAAGGGTATAACCGGACCTGTCCGGCGTACCCCAGAGTGAGGCTGGCTTTTCTTACCCGTCGTCGTCACGACGGGTTTTTTTATAAGAACAGCGGCCTAAATTGGGTGGCACCACGGGAAACCTCTCTCGTCCCATACGACGGGAGAGGTTTTTGTTTTATCTGAACGATGATGAGGTGAAAAGGATGAACCAACCAATTTCTTCACCAACCACGATCCAGGCAAGCGCCCCTCTGGTGCGTGAATTGCCTGCAGATTTAGAAACGCCGGTTTCCACCTATCTTAAGCTGGCCGGAACGGGGCCTTCGTTTTTACTGGAATCGGTGACCGGCGGCGAACGCGTGGCGCGCTATTCCTTTATCGGGGCGGGGCTGGCCCGCGCCTGTGTGGTACGCGGGAACACCCTGGAGATTCATTCTGCCGATGAGGTGGAGAAGCGCATTGTTTCTGACCCGTTAGGCGCCTTAAAGGCCGAGCTTGAACCTCTGCGCCGTGAACCATTGCACGGACTGCCGCGCTTCACGGGCGGTCTGGTGGGTTACCTTGGTTATGAAATGATGCGTTTCTTTGAACCGAGTGTGTCCCTGCGCCCGCACCCCGATTTACCCGATGCAATCTTCCTGCTGGCCGATACCCTGGTGGCCTTTGACCATGCCTTCGGGCGGCTCCTGCTGATTGCCAACCCCGCCCCCCATGGGCCAGAATCTGTGGCCCGCGCCGCGGCTGAGGCTCGCCTGGATGAACTGGAAGCCCGCCTGGCCGCGCCGTTGCCGCCGCGTGCAGTACCTGCGGGGGGTGTAGCGGCTGTTTCTACCGAGATGCGCTCCAATGTGCCCCGTGAGCGGTATATGGCCAATGTTTTGAAAGCCAAAGAATATATTGCCGCGGGGGATATCTTTCAGGTGGTGCCGTCACAGCGACTCAGCCGTGAAACCGAAGCCGCACCTTTCGATATCTACCGTGCTTTACGGCGGCTTAACCCATCGCCCTATATGTTCTTTTTCGATTTTGCCAGCCTGGCAGGAGGTGAACCTTTGCGGCTGATCGGTGCATCGCCAGAGATGCATGTGCGCCTGGAGGGTCGTACGGCGGCCATTCGCCCCATTGCCGGTACCCGCCCGCGGGGGAAAACCCCCGCTGAAGACCTTGCTCTGGAGCAAGACCTGCTGGGTGATCCCAAAGAGCGGGCGGAGCATGTGATGCTGGTGGATCTGGCGCGAAATGACCTGGGGAGGGTGTGTGAATATGGCACGGTGCGAGTCTCGGAACTGATGCAGGTGGAGCGGTATTCACATGTGATGCACATCGTCTCGCATGTAGAAGGGCGTTTACGTCCGGAGTTGGATGCGTTTGACCTGATGCGCGCCACCTTCCCGGCGGGCACGGTTACCGGGGCCCCCAAGATTCGCGCCATGCAGATCATCGATGAGCTTGAGTCGACCCCGCGGGGCCCTTACGCCGGGGCGGTGGGTTACTTCGCCGCCGATGGTTCTATGGATACCTGTATTGCCATTCGCACCATGGTAATGCGCGGGAAAACCGTTTCTGTGCAGGCCGGAGGAGGGGTGGTGGCCGATTCAGACCCTGCACTGGAATATCAGGAATCGCTTAATAAAGCCCGTGCGCTGGCGGTGGCGGTGGAAATGGCTGAAAAATCATCGCTGGCCTGACGGAGGAAGAAAAGGAGGAGCGATATGCTGGTTCTGATCGATAATTACGACTCGTTTACCTATAACCTGGCCCAGCTGCTGGGTGAGCTGGGAGAAGATGTGCGTGTTTTCCGCAATGATGCCATTACCGTCGAAGAACTGGAGGAGCTTAACCCCGACCGTGTGGTTATTTCACCGGGGCCGGGCGAACCAGAGGATGCGGGGATTTCCAATGCTGTGATTCGCCGTCTGGGAGTGCGCCGACCATTGCTGGGGGTATGCCTGGGGCATCAGTGCATTGGTGCGGCCTTTGGTGGACAGGTGGTGCGCGCCCCGCACCTGATGCACGGCAAGACGTCTCCCATTTACCATTACGGAGAGGATCTCTTTGCGGGGTTGCCCAGTCCCTTTGAGGCTACCCGTTACCATTCGCTGGTGGTCGCCGAGCCCCTGCCAGAGCCCCTGGTGGCGACGGCTTTTACCCGTACCGGTGAGTTGATGGGCCTGCGCCATCGGGAATATCCCATTTTTGGTGTGCAGTTCCACCCGGAGTCGATCCTCACGGAGGCCGGGCGGATGATCCTTTCGAATTTCTTACAACTGAGGCCACTCGGGTAAGTGGTTTGCCAGAGAAGGAGAATTGCGATGTTAAAACCATTCCTCAATAAAATCATTCGTCACGAGAACCTGACTGCTGCGGAAGCCGAAGAGGCCATGACCATCATCATGACCGGGCAGGCTACCCCCGCACAGATCGGCGGGTATCTGGTGGCCCTGCGCATGAAGGGCGAGACGGTGGATGAGATCGTGGGTTCGGCGCGTGCCATGCGCGCCCAGGCCAGCCGGGTGCCCTACCGTCCCGACGGCACCCCTCTGCTGGATACGGCTGGCACAGGGGGAGATGGAGCCCATACCTTTAACATTTCCACTGCCGCCGCGTTTGTTATCGCCGGGGCGGGTCGCCGGGTGGCCAAACATGGCAACCGGGCGGCTTCTTCGCAGTGTGGAAGTGCCGATGTGCTGGCCGCTCTGGGAGTCAATATTGAGCTCACCCCTGAGCAGGTGGCCGCCTGTATTGAGCAGGTAGGGATTGGCTTTATGTTTGCTCCCCGCTTTCATCCTGCCATGAAACATGCCATTGGCCCACGCCGTGAACTGGGGCAGCGCACCATTTTCAACCTGCTCGGGCCGCTGACCAACCCGGCAGGGGCCACGCATCAATTGATCGGGGTGTACGATGCCACCCTCACCGATCCGATTGCCGAGGTGCTCGGTGAACTGGGCGGGCAGGCGGCCTTTGTGGTGCACGGGCACGGCGGTTTGGATGAACTCTCAACGGGTGGGCCGAACCGTATCAGTCACCTGCATGATGGGCGGGTGGATACCTTCACCCTCGATGCTGTAGAGCTGGGGCTGCGCCGGGCCGACCCTGAATTGTTGCGCGGCGGAGAACCTGCCCGGAACGCGGCCATGCTGCGTGACCTGCTTGCCGGGGAGGATGACTCTCCGCGCCGCGATGTGGTTTTGCTCAACAGTGCGGCGGCGCTGGCGGCTGATAGTGGTGATTTCCGTATGGCGCTGGCCGAAGCCGAACACTCCCTTTCCAGCGGGGCAGCGCTGGCCAAACTGGAAGAACTGGTTGCCTTCTCCGGGAGCTTTGTGCAATGAGCCGATTGGACGAGATTCTTGCTCACAAACGCGCCGAATTGGCCGCGCGAAAAGCGTTAACCTCGCTGGCAGACGTGCGAGCGGCGGCCGGGAACGCCCTGCCCCCCCTGGATTTTAAGGCCACCATCCGCCGCCCGCTCCATGCCCGGCCACGCCTCATCGCTGAGATCAAGCGTGCCTCTCCCTCGCGCGGGCTTCTGGCCGGGGCTGACTTCGACCCCCTCCGTCTGGCACAGGCTTACCGTGATAACGGGGCTTCAGCCTTCAGTGTGCTTACCGATGAACGTTTCTTCGGGGGGAACCTGGAGCATCTTCGTCAGGTGGCGGCACTGCAACCCCGGCGCCCCGTGTTGCGGAAGGATTTTATTCTGGAGGAAAGTCAGATTTATGAGGCGCGTGCGGCAGGCGCCAGTGCGATTTTGCTCATCGTGGCCTGCCTGGAGTTCGCACAGCTCGGTGATTTTTCCAGACTGGCAGAGGAGCTGGGCATGGCCGCCCTGGTAGAGGTGCATAACCTTCCTGAGCTTGAGGTAGCCCTGAAGGCCGGGGCGCAGATCATCGGGATTAATAACCGTGATTTGCGTACTTTTGAGGTGCGCCTTGAGACCACCCTGCGCCTGCGTCCGCATATTCCGCCGGGAGTGGTGGTGGTGGCCGAGAGCGGCATTCACACACGAGCCGACGCAGACGTGCTCGCTGAGGCCGGGGTAGATGCACTGCTGGTGGGCGAGGCGTTGGTGGCGGCACAGGATACCGCGGCTAAAGTGAGGGAGCTGGTGGGATGAAGGTCAAAATTTGCGGGATTACCTCGCTGGAAGACGCCCTGGCAGCTGTGGAGGCTGGGGCTGATCTGTTGGGCTTTAACTTTTATCCGCCCAGTCCGCGCTTTGTGTCGCCGGGGGTTTGCGCAGAGATTGTGGCCGGTTTGCGCGGCACGGGGGTGACCTGTGTAGGGGTGTTTGTAAACGCCCCTCTGGACGAGATTCAGGCCCTTCTGGATGCCTGCGGATTGGATCTGGCCCAGCTTTCGGGAGATGAGCCACCCGAGGTTGTGAACGCGCTTGGAAAGCGGGCTTTCAAAGCTCTGCGCCCGGCCAATTCATCAGACCTGGAGGCGCTTTCAAGGCTTTACCCGCCGCGGGGTGAGGCTCCCGCCTGGCTGCTGGACGCTTATCGCCCCGGAGAGTACGGTGGTACAGGCACCCCGGCCAGCTGGGAGCTGGCCAGCGAACTTGCCAGACGGGCGCCTATTTTACTGGCTGGCGGGTTGCGGCCTGAGAATGTCGCCGGGGCTGTGCGCCAGGTGCGCCCCTGGGGGGTGGATGTGGCTTCGGGGGTAGAAAGTTCTCCCCCGCATAAAGATGTGCTGCGGATGAAACAATTTGTTCAGGCCGCCAGAATGGCAGCCGCCGAAGGAAAAGGAGATCTTCCATGATTACCTCAACCCAATCTCTTACCCAACTTTCGACCAAGTTTGGCCCTTACGGGGGGCAGTTTATCCCTGAGGTGCTCATGCCGGCGGTCGCCGAGCTGGAGCAGGCCTATCTTGAAGCGCAGGCTGATGCGTCCTTTCAGGCTGAGTTTGCCCGCCTGCTGCGAGAATATGTGGGACGCCCGACCCCGCTGACCTTTGCTGCCCACCTCAGTGACGAGCTGGGTGGGGCGCGAATTTATCTGAAACGGGAAGATCTGGCGCACACAGGGGCACATAAAATCAACAATGCCCTGGGGCAGGCTTTGCTGGCAAAGCGCATGGGGAAGCGCCGGGTGGTGGCTGAAACTGGCGCCGGTCAGCACGGGGTGGCCACCGCCACGGTGGCGGCGCTGCTCGGTCTGGAGTGCGTGGTCTATATGGGGTCGGTGGATATGGCGCGTCAGCAACCCAATGTACAGCGGATGCACCTGCTTGGGGCCGAGGTGCGCCCGGTGGAGAGTGGCAGCCGCACGCTCAAAGATGCGGTCAATGAAGCCATTCGCGACTGGGTAACCAATGTGAGCCATACCCATTACCTGCTGGGTTCTGCCCTGGGGCCGCACCCGTACCCTACCATGGTGCGCGATTTTCAGGCGGTGATTGGTCTGGAAGCCCGTGCACAAATTCTCGAACAGGCTGGCCGCCTGCCCGATGCCTGCATTGCCTGCGTGGGAGGCGGGTCCAATGCCATTGGCCTGTTCCATGCCTTCCGCGATGACCCCGGTGTGCGCCTGATTGGCGTAGAAGCCGGCGGCGAAGGCCTGGAAAGCGGGCGCCATGCCTCGCGCTTCAGCGATCCCAAACGCGGGCGTCCCGGCGTGCTGCACGGTACCTACACCTGGGTTCTTCAGGACGAAGACGGCCAGGTGGCCGAGACCCATTCTATTTCTGCCGGGCTGGATTATGCCGCGGTGGGGCCAGAACATGCCTTTTTGCGCGATCAGGGGCGGGCCGAATACACCACGGCTGACGACCGCAGTGCGCTGCGGGCCTTTCAGTACCTGGCGCGCAGTGAGGGCATTCTGGCGGCGCTTGAGTCGTCTCACGCGGTGGCTGAGGCCATCCGCCTGGCGCCGCAACTTTCAGCTGATGATATTTTGCTGGTGAATCTTTCCGGGCGGGGTGACAAAGACCTGGAGACCATTCTGAAGGCTCTTGGAAAGGAGGAGGTGTGACAATCTCTGAAGCTTCTACGGTACTCACCGGCTCCGGTATACAGCGGATTTCGCGGGCCTTCCAGCAGGCCAGGGAGGCCGGATATGCGGCTTTGATGCCTTACTTCACGCTTGGCTACCCGGATGCCCCCACTTCACTGGAAGTGATTGAAGCCATGGCTGAAGCCGGAGCAGACCTGATCGAACTGGGGGTGCCATTTTCAGATCCACTGGCAGATGGCCCCACCATACAGCATTCCACCCACATGGCCCTTGAGAAAGGTATGAGTGTACGTGCCTGCCTGGAGCTTACGGCTGAATTACGCCGTCGGGGGGTGCGTCAGCCGTTTCTGTTAATGGGGTACGTCAACCCGATTCTGGCTTATGGTGTGGAACGCTACGTAGCCGATGCCGCCAGGAGCGGGGCTGATGGGTTGATCGTCCCGGATCTACCCCCTGAAGAAGCAGAAACACTGGAGGCGGCCTGCCGTGACCACGGGCTGGCGCTGGTGTATCTGGTTTCTCCCACGTCACCGCCAGAACGGGTTGCGCTGGTGGCCGGGCGCACCGGGGGCTTTTTATACCTGGTCTCGCTGACCGGGGTGACCGGCGCCCGCAGTGAATTACCCCCCGGGCTGGCCGATTTTATCGCCCGGGTACGTCAGGTGGCCTGTACTCCCCTGGCGGTGGGGTTTGGTATTTCGACCCCACAGCAGGCGCGCCTGGTGGGGCAACTGGCCGACGGGGTGATCGTCGGCTCGGCGCTGATTGAGGCGGCTGGCAGGGACGGGCACCCGGCACAGGCCGCGGCTGATTTTATCCGTGCGTTGAAACAGGCGTTGCATTCGGGCGGATGAGAGATTTAAAAAGCAGGCAAAATACCCTCTTGACTTTCCCGGTCAGTCGCGCTAAACTTGAACGCAATCATGCAGACCCGACCGCTTTCTCCCCGCTACTATTACTTTTATTTTTACGGCAAACGCACCCCGGTTGCCGGCGGCGGAGCTTAAGCGGGCGAGAATCCCTATCTCAAACGCAACTGCGGAGCCAACGGCTCCGCAGTTTTTGCTTAAAAAGCCTGAGGAGGAAGAAACCATGAGTATACGAGGTGTTCGCGGTGCGACGGTTGCCCGGGAAAACGAAGCAGAAGCCATTCTTTCGGCTACCCGTGAGCTGCTTTCGGCCATGATGGAAGCCAATCCCGGCCTGTTACCGGCGGACATTGCCAGTGTCTTCTTTACCGTCACCGATGACCTGACGGCTGTCCACCCGGCGCTGGGTGCACGCCAGCTGGGCTGGACTGAGGTTCCCCTGATGTGTGCCCGGGAGATTCCTGTGCCCGGCTCGCTGGCACGTTGTATTCGTGTGCTGGTGCACTGGAACACCGATTTACCTCAATCTGAAATCCGGCATGTTTATCTGGGCGAGGCGGCCATCCTGCGCCCGGATTGGACCCCGCTCAAGTCAGATGCCTGAAAGTTAACTTACCCTTTTTACTCTTATTGCCAGAGGAGAGACAGAAATGATGATTATCATGCGAGCCGACGCGACCCAGGAAGAAATCAGTGCGGTGGTGGAGCGTGTGGAGGCCAACGGTCTGAGGGCCCACCTCTCACGCGGAGAAGAGCGCACCATTATCGGGGCGATTGGAGATGGTCGCCCCATTAATCGTGACCAGTTCCTGATCCTGCCCGGGGTAGACCGGATTGTCCCCATTTCTCGCCCGTACAAGATTGCCTCTCGTGAATTCAGCCCTCACAACACGGTGTTCCCCCTGGACGGGGTGGAGATTGGTGGTGAAGGTGTGGTGATCATTGCCGGACCATGCTCGGTAGAAAGCCGCGAGCAAACCCTGGAGATCGCCCAGGCGGTGAAAGAAGCCGGTGCCCATGCTCTGCGCGGCGGGGCTTACAAACCACGTACTTCGCCCTATTCCTTCCAGGGGCTGGGAGAAAAAGGGCTGGAAATCCTTGCGGAGGCGCGTGAGGTGACCGGTTTGCCCATTGTGACCGAGGTGATGTCGCCTGAGCTGGTGCCGCTGGTGGCTCGCTATGCCGATGTATTGCAGATCGGGGCACGGAACATGCAAAATTATGCCCTGCTCCATGCCGCCGGGGAGAGCATGCGCCCGGTGGTGGTCAAGCGCGGGATGAGCGCCACGGTGGAAGAATTGCTCATGGCGGCTGAATACGTGCTTTCACACGGAAATCGGCGGGTCATCCTGTGTGAACGCGGTATTCGCACTTTCGAAACCTCAACGCGCAACACTACGGATATCAATGCCGTGCCGGTGCTTAAGGCCCTCAGCCATCTGCCGGTGGTGCTTGATCCCTCTCACAGCACCGGCAACTGGGAGTATGTTACGGCCATTGCCCGCGCGGCGGTGGCCGCCGGAGCAGATGGGTTGATGGTAGAGGTGCATACGCACCCCGACCAGGCACTTTCGGATGGCGGGCAGAGCCTTAAGCCAGAGCGCTTCGCCGAAATGGTGCGCCAGGTGCGCGCCATTGCCCGGGCGATCGGGCGAGATGTGGCCAGGTCTCAGCATACCCAGCCGGTTCTGCAGGGAGCTGCCCCATGAGTGGTGATGAGGAGCCTGGCTTTTTTCTGGAGCGCGCCTGTGTGGCCATTCTGGGGCTGGGGCTCATGGGTGGATCACTGGCACTGGCATTGCGCGGAAAGGTATCTCGGCTGATTGGAATTGACCCCCCCCC
>AMZC01001046.1_pt1 | contig 72829 bp, 61 predicted proteins | sample 948551 | NCBI WGS metagenome assembly AMZC01 (sample SAMN01120625, study PRJNA171369) | bioreactor sludge metagenome | biome: sludge; isolation source: anaerobic thermophilic cellulolytic sludge from lab reactor | place: China: Hong Kong, Shek Wu Hui wastewater treatment plant | collected... | reverse complement strand
TTTTTAAACCTGCAGAGGTTCGAACCCCCGAAAGGGGACGATGTCCTTTGAAGCGAATTTTTTCTGGCATTGCCAGCACGCTATCATGGTTTTAACGTAAGCTATCATTTGAGATCAATCCCGATAGGGTAAATTAAGACTCTACTTTCTTATCCTTTCAAATGAAAGTTTTCTTATTTAATGAAATTTGATCTTATACTTTTCAGTGTCTCTGGCAGAAGGTTTTTGGAATCACCCCCTCGATAATTTTTAAATAGAGCATACCAGCCATAGAAGTGGTTATAATTCCTTTGTGACTGTTTCACTTTCCCACCACCTTTCTCAAAGTCAGAAATTTATCCCGCGAGTTGGGGTGATTATCATTCCCACTGATCCTTTCTGGGTTCAGGTGTATGAGGCCGTTATTCACGCCAATCAACGGCGAGGGGCAGATCTGGTGGTGCTTCATCCGGCTTCCACTATTGAGGAATTACTCGAGATTCCCTCAGACTTTCTCGTCGATCAGGTGCTGGCTTACGGGATCGATGCCTTGATTTGTACCCTGGCTACCGAAGAATTTCTCCTCGGTATGTTTAGCGAAGGTATTCCTGTAATATGTCTGGCTGAGATCCAACCCATCCATTCTTTAATGACTGCCATGACCGATCTATATCCGGGTGGAAAACTGGCAGGTGAATATGTGGGGAGCAGGTTAGGCAATAAAAAACGAGTCCTCTGTGTCTATGCCGGACAGGAGGCCATTCCCATTAAGGGTATAAGCCGGTTAGAGGGATTTCAGGATGGCTTGAAGGAATATTCCAATGTTGAGGTCGAGGCGATATCCGCGTTCTGGACTTACCAGCAAACATATTCTGTCCTCCTGGACAAGTTTTCTCACGCTCGCCAGCGGTATGATGCAATTTTTGGGGTGTCGGATGCTCTGATCCTGGCTGCTAGAGATGCCGGACGAAAAACCAGTGTGGTTGACGATCGAACCATACTTGTCGGCCTCAATGGCGATCCTCTGGCCCTCTCAGGGGTAGCTGAGGGTTCTCTGTCGGCAACAGTGGATATTGCTGCGGAAGATATGGGGGTTGCAGCAGTTGACCTTGCCTGGAAGGCCGCTCACGGTGAAGATCTTCCACCTCACCTTCCGCAAACTTTCCAGTTGATTACCCGGGACAATGTCGCTAATGTGGCAACGCGAAAATTAACATTGATTGCAGACCTCCCGAGTTATCTTGTCGGATATAGCCGGCAACAGGAACATGATCGACTGGTGCAACTGGAAGCGATTACCGATATTTCTCAGAAAATTGGCTCGTTGCTGGAAAGAGAAAAATTGGTGGAGGTTTTCGCTTCTGCGGTCAGGCATCATTTTGGTTACGAATGGGTAAGAATCCTTCGCTGGTCGGATCAAGAGAAACGGTTGATTTTTTACGGTGGTGATCTTTCTCCTTCTGCAAGGCTTGTCCCGGCTTCAGAAGACCCGCTTATTACACAGGTTTTCGAACATCATCAGCCGATTTTTATTCCAGATACGCGAACCTCACATTCGTGGCGCTTCGGTAAAGAGTGGCAGAAGGTGCGTTCACGGGCCGTATTACCCATTTTCCTCGGAGGGGCTGTGATTGGTGTCCTCGACTTGCAGTCTTCTGAGCCCATACGACAACCCTCTTTGGAAATCATGGGATTAAAGTTGCTTTCCAGCCAGCTAGGCATCGCAATCCAAAACGCCGACCTGTACCTTGAAGCGCTGCAGGCCCGAGAGGCAGCCGAGCGAGCTAACCAGTTAAAAACACGGCTGATTGCGAACGTTGGTCATGAAATGCGTTCTCCACTAAACGCTATTCTTGGGTTTAGTCAGTCCATTGAACAACGCTTAAAGTCGCCACCCTCTGAACAGGATGCGCAAGAATTACAGAGTGATATCCGCAATGTATATAAAAGCGGTGAACACCTCATGTATATGATTAACGATCTTCTAGACCTCTCGCGGGCGGAGATCGGTGCTTTGAACCTTTATTTTGAAGTAATTCAACCTGCGCCTTTTCTCAGGGAGGTTTTTACCGGAGTACAACAATCGGAACCGGCCAATCCTCACGTTCAATGGGAAATAGAAGTACCAGATGATTTACCGACCATCCGAGCTGACCTTGTTCGACTCAGGCAGGTGTTGACTAATTTGCTGGTCAATGCCCGTAAATTCACTTCACGTGGGGTCATCCGATTGGGGGCCGATGTGGAACCGCCGTACCTTCATATCTGGGTGGAAGACACTGGAACGGGCATTCCCTTGGAATTACAGGAGAAGATATTTGAGCCTTTTGGTAGTGTCAATCGTAAAAGGCGGCCAGAGGGGATCGGCCTGGGGTTAAGCATTACGCGGCATCTGGTAGCCCTGCATGACGGGTTGTTAACCCTTGAAAGCCAGCCCGGGGTTGGGAGTACTTTTCATGTGTACTTGCCGCTGCCAGGGATTTCTCGCCCAGTAGTGCGTCAGGATAACTCATCTGCGCCGTCGATTCTATTAGTGGTATCTACCCGGGAGCAGATTCCAGCTGGAATCATCCGTTTATGCCAGCGACGAGGGTTGGTCGCCAGGCAGATTCGGGGAATGAGCGATTTATCAGCCATGCTTGCTGAAGGTGCGCCTCAGGCTATTGCCTGGGATCTTCACGGTTCGTGCTGGCGAGACTGGCAAATCATTCAACAATTAAGTAAACAGCAGGATTGGACAGCTCTGCCTGTAATCCTTTTTGATGGCGGGGAAGACCGATCATCTGTTGAGGGCGAGCAGATTACCAATATCCTTTATAAGCCTGTGTCGGGTAATACTGTTCTCGAGTGGGTGAGCCAGATGGCTCCCGCTGAAGAAGCACAACAACCTATTCTTGTTGTGGATGATGATGAGAATGCCCGAAAGTACTACCAAAAACTCCTTGAGCGTCGATACCCTGGCAGGCGTATCCTCTTCGCTTCGAATGGACGGATTGCCCTGGAAATGCTTGAGAGTGAAGCTCCGGCTTTTATTTTGCTCGACTTGATGATGCCGGAAGTAGATGGTTTCACCGTGCTTGATGAGGTCCGGAAAAATCCGCGGACACAGAACATTCCAGTGCTGATTTGCAGTGGTAAGTTATTAACCTTTGAAGATATCGGGCGTATCAATGGGCTGAAGGCAGGACTGGTAACCAAGGGAATTCTGGAGGATGAGGAGTTGTTAAAAATTTTTGAGCCAGAAGCCGTATGTGAGTCGGGCTTCCCATCTCACACCAGCGAAGTGGTACGGAGAGCGCTGGCTTTCATCCATCAGAATTTTCATCACACCATCAGCCGGAAAGAGATTGCTGAAGCCGTTTGTGTGAGTGAGAATTACCTCAGCCAGATATTCCGAAACGAGATGCATACGACTCCCTGGGATTATTTGAGCAGATTGAGAATTGTCAAAGCAAAGGAGATGCTCACCCATTCGAGTGAGAGCATTACGGAAATTGCCATTCGGGTTGGTTTTAATGACTCGGCTTACTTCACACGGGTATTTACAAAGATAGTGGGAATGTCTCCGCGAGTATTCAGACAGAGTACCCGAAAGATGGTTTCTCCCTAAAATCCAAAAGACTCGTTTTTTTGTCCAAGACGAAAGCTGAATTCCCCTGTATAGTTAGAAAAGTATTCCATATTGATGTGGATGGCGTCAACAGCTGAAAAGTGAATTTTCAGCAGTGTAATGGCTTCCAGGCGATTGAGCATTTTTAAAAAGGCCTGGCTGACATAAGGAGTAATCATGCCTTGGAGCATCGAGTATGTCTGATGAGAGGCCGAGGGTGCTGGTGGTCGATGAGGATCCACTTGCGCTTGAGCTGTACAGGCGTGAGTTGGAAACGGATTACGCCGTAACTGCGACTCCCAGTGTAGAAGAAACCCGCCGCTTCCTGCAAGAGGTGTCATTTGATGTAGTAATTCTGGAGCCGGCCAGCAATGAAGACGAAGGATGGACCCTATTAAGGGAGATATTCGCCCTGGTGGCTCCCCCGGCGGTTATTCTCTGCAGCGTTGAAGATGAGCGGAAGGTGGGTTTAAGTCAGGGAGCTCAGGTCTTTCTGGTGAAACCAGTATTGCCTGTAATGCTTCATACTACAGTACAGCAGGTGTTGGCGGTTCGATCGAATCTATCTAACCGGAGGGCAGAACCCAACCCATGATCCCCGATGAACAAATTACCACTAAAAATGAGCCAATCCTTGAAGTCAAAAATGTAAAGACGTATTTCTTTCTGGAGAAAGCCACGATTCGGGCTCTTAATGGAGTGGATCTATCTCTGCCCAGGCAAAGTACTCTGGGTCTGGTTGGTGAAAGTGGATGTGGCAAGTCTATCCTTGCCATGTCCATCATGCGCCTGATCCAATCGCCGCCGGGGAAAATTGTAGATGGCCAGATTTTACTCCGCCAAAAGCATACTCAAAACGTGGTGGATATTACCAAATTGGATCCTCATGGATTAGAAATGCGCAATATTCGTGGTGGTGAGATTGCGATTGTCTTTCAGGAACCGATGACTTCATTGAACCCGTTGTATACCGTCGGGGATCAAATTGCTGAAGCTGTCATGCTTCATCAAAAAGTTGGGCGGAAAGCTGCACTTGATCGAGCGCTAGAAATGCTCACCAAGGTGCAAATAAGCGATCCGAAGCAACGCTTACATGAGTATCCACACCAGTTGAGCGGTGGGATGCGCCAGCGGGTGATGATCGCCATGGCCCTTTCGTGCAATCCCGCAATTCTGATCGCAGATGAACCAACGACCGCGCTGGATGTGACCGTTCAGGCCCAAATTCTGGATCTGATGAACCAGTTACAGTCTGATTTTGGATCATCCATTATCTTGATCACCCACAACCTGGGGGTTGTCTCGCAAATGGCTTCCCAGGTGGCGGTGATGTATCTGGGAAAGATTGTCGAATTTGCAGAAACCCGTGAGCTGTTTCACCATCCATTGCATCCCTACACGATTGGATTGTTAAATTCGGTTCCTGTGTTGGGGCGCAAGGGTAAAAAGGAGCTCATTCCCATCAAAGGTATGGTGCCAACCCCCTCAGAAGATATTCGCGGTTGTGCGTTTGCACCGCGCTGCCCGAACGCAATGGAAATCTGCGGAGAAGTAACCCCTGTGTTTCACGAGGTCCAGCCAGGGCATAAAGTGGCCTGCTGGCTGTTCCCTGAAGATTGAATTCCGAAAAGGAGGTGATGAAAAGGGAAGGTATCACAGCTTTTTATTGTTAGCGGCCTTATTTGTAGGATCGATTGTATTGTGACGATTGATGAAGGATTAGATCAATCGAGTCATTCAACCAGTCAAGTAAGGAGAAGTATCCAATGAAAAAGATGTCTCGCCGCCAATGGTTAAAGCTGAGCGCTTTAGCCGGCACAGGAGTCGTCCTGACCGCCTGTGGAGCCCCAACTGCCACAACCGAAGCTCCCAAAGAGACGGCAAAACCTGTTGAAGCCACTGCCACCAAGGCCCTGGAGAAGCCGACTGATACCACAGCACCAAAGGCAGAGGTGAAACCTCCTATTCCCTATCCAGAACCGAATAAGATCGAAGTGGGAGGAGCCGAGGTTAAGCGTCTGCCCATCAGCCAGATCGTTACCTACAAGGCTCTCCCGGAATACCATCAAGTCCCCTGGCTGGATAAATATGTCAACGATGGGACACTCCCACCGGTCAAGGACCGTCTACCGAAAGAACCAGCGGTTTATATGAAAACCGGCATGAAAGATGGGATCGGAGTATACGGCGATCTCTGGCGAGGGTTCTCTGCCTGTCCCACTGCGGGGTATAACGATATGGCCGGTACGACGATGGGCTGGTTCGGGATCGAGTCTTATACCTCACGGTATGGCGCGCTGGTGAAGACAGGCCCGTTATTCCGCGCCGACCAGGATATCGAACCGATGCCTGAGGTAGCCAAGAGCTGGGAATGGTCTGATGATGGCTATGTGTTAACCCTGCACCTGATTGAGGGCGCAAAATGGTCGGATGGTGTGCCTTTCACTGCGGATGATGTGATGTTCACCTGGGAAGGGTATATTCTGGATGACAACGTGAATGCGCCGCGTCACCAGGATGCCTGGTCCTGGGAGGGCAAACCGGCCACTATGGAGAAGGTGGATGACTACACGGTGAAAATCACCTTCCCGGTGCAGAAGCCACTGGATGTGTTCTACCTGATGAACGAAGACAACTTCCATGTGATGCCGGCACACCAACTGAAACCATTGCATCCCAAGTGGAGCACGAAAGATCCCAAGCCGACCTATAAGGATTTTGCGGATGCGCTGCCCCCCGATAAACTTCCTCTCGTCACCCTGGGGCCGTGGGTCATCACGGAATACAAGACCGACGAGTTGATGATCATGCGCCGGAATCCCTATTACTGGAAGGTGGATGAGGAAGGAAATCAGCTACCCTACTTTGACGAAATCCAGTATCGCAAGGGGCCCAGTGGAATTGGCCGTGATCTGTGCACCATTGCAGGTGACTGCGACCACATGAACCTGGAAAATCCGAGCACATTTGTTGAGGCCATGACCCAGGCGCAGTCTCCGGATGCGAAATACACCGTAACCTGGGGGCCTGAGACGCTGGGATATTATATTTCCTTCAACTACTCTCTCGGCGTTGGCGTCCAGAATGATCGCGATAAGGCTGTACGTGAGCTGTTCCGTGATCTTCGCTTCCGTCAGGCTCTGAGCTATGCGGTGGATCGGGACGGTATCGCGCAGTCGATTATGAAAGGTCCATTCCTGCGTGGCTGGGCTGGTGGACTCTACCCGGGTGCTCCAGATTTTGACCGCGAGTCGGTGGTTTATTATCCTTACGACCCTGAATCAGCCAAGATCCTGCTGGCTGAAATTGGTCTGAAGGATACCAATAATGATGGAGTTCTGGAATGGACGAGCGGCCCCATGGCAGGTCAGAGCGTGGTGTTACAGTTGCTTGCCTCGCAGGATGCCAAAGAAACCCAGAGCGTTGCCGAGGCTTTGGTCAACCAGTGGGGAGCGGTAGGGATTAAGATCAATATGAAAGTGATCGATAGCGCGACCCACTCCGACGTGGACAATGCTGGTACCTGGGATATGTCTGCCGATCGCGGTGGGCAAGCCTTTGCTCTGCCCTTTACCAATGTGACGGCCTTGGCTCCGATCACCAAGACGTTCAACTGGCATCGTGAAGGTGACCAGCCGCGTCAGATGATGGATTTCGAACAAAGCCTGGTTGACCTGGTCAATGAGTATCGAAAGACCTTCGACTCGGAAGGCCGCAAGAAGATCATGTTCCAGTACAACAACATTTTCACGAAAAATGTGTACAACCTTGGCGTTTTCGTTGGACGCTATGGTTTGGGCCTTGCCAAGCGCGTCAAGAATGTTCCGGATGGCACGCCAGTGTTCATGTACACTTGGGTGGAAGATGCCATTCTGCTGGATACCCTCTGGACGCCAGTGGATCAGCAGTTGAAGCAGAATCGCCCGGAGACCATTCCGGTTTACAAGTAATTCGCTGGTAAAACGGGTTGGGTTGGGAAATGATCCATTTCTCAGCCCAACCCTCTTGGGCCGAAAAGAAGTTTGCTGGAGGTGGCATGCTAAATTATATTATTCGCCGACTGGTTATTGCCTTTTTCATGTTGATTGGCATTGGGATTGTCTCTTTCGTGGTAATAAAACTGCCCCCGGGTGATTTTGCCAGTCGCTACCGCCAGTATTTAATTGATCGTGGAACGCCGGTGGAAGAAGCTGACAACGCTGCCAGGATCATCCGTGAGCAGTATGACCTTGATAAACCACTGACCACACAGTTTTATATCTGGATCAAAGGGATCGTCACCGAAGGAAAGTTCGGGTATTCTTTTGCCTATCGAAAGGATGTAGGTCAGTTAATCGCAGATCGCTTACCGAAGACGTTGTTATTGGCGGTTATCTGCCACCTGATCTCAACCGTCGTCGGAGTGGGTTTGGGAATCTTTGTTGCTCCTCGAAAATATGGTTTCTGGGATAATTTCTGGTCGGTACTGGCTTTTATTTTTACATCCATGCCTCGTTTTTCGATTGCAGTTATTTTGTTATATGTCCTGGTAATTACGCTCAAACAACCAAGCATCTCTTCTTTCTTTTCTCCTGAATTTGTTATGGCTCCATGGAGCCTGGCCAGAGTAGTAGATATGTTGAAGCATATCTGGCCCGCCATTCTCATCGCCGGGCTGGGGGGTGTTGCCAGAAACTTACGTGTCATGCGAGGAAATTTACTCGATGTACTGAATAGCCAGTATGTAACTACTGCCCGGGCAAAAGGGCTTAAGGAGAGTGAAGTCATTATGAAACATGCAGTGCCCAATGCACTGCATACCATTGTTGCCTATCAGGGCACGGTTCTTCCGTACATGATGCAGGGTGAATTGGAAGCGGCCATTGTCCTTGGGCTGCCAACGATGGGGCCTCTGTTTTACGAATCCCTGGTTAACCAGGATATTTACATTTCTGGATCGCTCCTTTTGATGTACGGAGCACTCATTTTGATTGGCAATCTTCTGGCCGACCTTTTCCTGGCCGTTCTTGATCCGCGAATTCGCTATAGTTAAAACAAAGGGTGACACGATTATGAATGACGAATTGGGAAAAAAACTATTCGACGATCAGGGTGTCATCGGGCAGGAACATAATGAGGGTTATTTCCAGCTCGTCTGGCGGCGTTTCAGGCGAAGCAAGGTCTCCATTGTTGGGAGTCTCATGGTTTTGACACTGCTGATTCTGGCCATCTTCGCTGACTTTTTCTCTCCGACCAGCATTTACGAAATCAATTTGCAGGCGTCGTTTATTCCTCCGCAACGGGTCCGTTTCATCGACCATGAGGGAAAATTCCACCTGAGACCTTTTGTTTACAATTATGTCTACACCTTAGATCCGAAGACTTTCAAGGTTTTATGGATGGAGGATACCACCAAGGCTTATTTCCTGCGCTTCTTTGTAAAAGGCCCTGAATATAAGATTCTGGGATTGATTCCCAGCAATTTACATCTTTATGGGGTTGAAGAAGGGGGAACGGTTTATATTCTTGGCACCGACAAAATGGGTCGTGATTTATGGGGAAAGGCCTGTGAAGCCGGACGTATTTCTTTGAGTATGAGCCTGTTCGGGACTATTATAAGTATTGCGGTTGGGTCAATTCTGGGGGTGGCTTCAGGATACTATGGGGGTTGGATCGACAGTGTCCTTCAGCGATTTACCGAATTCATCAGCGCCTTTCCCAATCTTCCTCTCTGGATGGCTTTAGCGGCATTGGTGCCCAAAACTGCGGACTCGTTCACTGTTTTCATCATTATGGCGTGTATTTTTGCCCTCCTTTCCTGGACAACCCTTGCCAGGGAGGTGCGAGCCAAGGTTATGTCGCTGCGAGAGACCGATTTTATCCTGGCTGCGAAAGAAATGGGGGCGTCGGATGCCCGCATCATTTTCCGGCATCTATATCCGAATACCCTGAGTCATATCATTGTCATTCTCACTCTGACTATCCCCGGTGTGATCCTGGCAGAATCTTTCTTAAGCTTTCTTGGGATTGGCATTACTGAGCCGTTGATTAGCTGGGGATTAATGATGCGGAATACCCAGGATATTCAAACCCTGGGTCAGAATGCATGGATTCTATCCCCGATTGGTTTTATGGTGGTTGCAGTGCTGGGGTTCAACTTCCTGGGGGATGGGTTGCGTGATGCTGCCGATCCTTATGCGGCAATGTAGGAGTGATGATGAAGCACTGGATTTCGGTGTGGATCTTTATTAGCCTGGCGGTTGTTTTCGGGTTGGTCGCATGTATTGAGGCTGGACAGGCGGCTGCACCGCCGACACCGACCGGGGTTAGTGCAACGATGTCAGTTACCGCGACATCTACCCCTGCAAGTACACCAACCCTGGTCAATCTGACTCCGTTGCCCAATGAGGTCTCCGGCGTGGTCGAGAATAGCCAGGGACCAGTGGCAGGAGCTCTTGTGCAAATTCAGGGAACATCCACCCAGGTTAAAACGGGGGCGGATGGTACTTTCCGTTTGAGAGGGCTCAGTGGAACCTCACCGGTGAATATAACTGCTTGGGCGGAAGGACATTATGTGGGCTGGGTTTTAGTCAATCCAAGTGCCCCTGACTGGAAAGGGGGAAATCATCTGGTTATCACCCTTAAGCCGCTCCCTGAAAAAGATAATGCTGATTACCCCTGGTTTTCGTTTCAAGGGGTAAAAGGGTCGGCCAGTTGCGGGTTGTGTCATCGCGAGTATGTTGAATGGCAGGCCGATGCTCATTCTCAAGCCGCAAAGAACCAGCGCTTTTTGTCCATTTATACGGGAAGTGATGTTCAGGGGCGGCAGGGGCAACCTACCCGCCTTGGAATAGACGGAAAAGCTCAGGCCCCTGATCCATCGCAACCGTATTACGGTCCGGGTTTCCGGCTGGATTATCCTAATCGCGCCGGGAATTGTGCTACCTGCCACACACCGGTGGCTTCCAAAGTGCCGAACACCCAGAATTGTGGCTGGTCAGGATGCCATACCGACCTGACTATTGAACGCTCTCGTGGAGTAATTAGCCCGGCTACCTTACCCATTGGTTTGAGTGGAGATGGGCTGGAAGGAATCACGTGTGATTTTTGCCATAAAATTGGCGATGTTTACCTGGATTCAACGACCGGCCTGCCCAAGCCCGATATGCCCGGGATCCTTTCGTATCGCCTGTATCGTCCCGAAGAAGGGCAGCAGGTGTTCTTTGGAACTCTGTTGGATGTAAATCGTCGGGTGAGTTATCTGCCGCTTGAATCGAAGAGTGAATTTTGTGCCCCCTGTCATTATGGTGTATTTGGCGGGGTTGTAGGTGTTGGGCAGGTATCGGGTGGTACGGTCATCTATAATTCATACGGTGAGTGGCTCGATAGCCCTTACAGTGATCCGAAAACCGGGAAGACCTGTCAGGAATGTCACATGCCGGTTAAGGATGTGAATTACACGGTTTTCCCGGAGCAGGGAGGCATTCAACGGGATTACGTTCCATTTCATGATCACACCATGCCCGGTGCTGCAGATGAGCAACTTTTACAAAACTCAGTTACTCTCAAGAGTCAGGCCAGGAGAACCGGAGAGAAACTTCAGGTGGAGGTGAGGATCACGAATGATCTAACGGGTCACCATGTACCTACGGATGCTCCCATGCGGCAAATGATCCTGGTGGTCGAGGCGCTGGACGAGAACAATCAGCCGTTAAAGCTGGTCAGTGGAAGCGTGAATCCGGCCTGGGCGGGTAATTATGCCGGACAGCCTGGGAAAACTTTCATGAAAGTCTTACGCGATGAGTGGACTGGCGAGATGCCAACCGCCGCTTACTGGAGGCCGGTTACTCTGGTTGAAGATACACGTCTAGCTGCGATGGCAACGGATATTCAAACGTTTACTTTCCAATTACCTGCAGGAAAGGCGGCTCAGGTGAGAGTAAGGGTGATTTTCCGCAGGACATTCCAGAAGCTTGCTGAAGAAAAAGGGTTTACAGACCCCGACATTTTGATGGAAGAATCGACCATCTCCATTGAGAAGTGAGCGAAAGCAAAACCATGGATGATAATAATATTCTGGAAGTAAGAAATTTGAAAATGTATTTCCCGATCTACCGCGGTTTGCTTCAACGCGTGGCAGGCCATGTTAAAGCTGTGGACGGGGTGAGCTTCTCTTTGCGGGAACAGGAGGTGCTCGGCCTGGTCGGGGAAAGTGGGTGTGGTAAAACCACCGTTGGCCGGACCATTTTACGCCTCTATGATCCCACTTCTGGGGAGGTTCGCTTTCGAAAGCAGACAGGTGAGTGGGTAGATGTCGCGAAGATCAGCCTCCGAGAGATGAAGCCCTTGCGGCGTGAAATGCGCATGGTTTTTCAGGATCCGTTTAGCAGCCTTAACCCGCGTTTGACGGTAAAAGATATCATTTCTGAGCCGTTAGAGATTCATGGGGTGGCTCACGGAAAAGAAGCCGAGGAAAGGGTAGCTCAGTTAATGAGAGAGGTGGGTTTAAATCCGGCCTATATGCGTCGGTATCCGCACGAGTTTTCAGGAGGTCAGCGACAACGGATTGGCCTGGCACGTGCGCTTTCACTCAATCCGAGGTTGATCATTGCTGATGAGCCTGTTTCAGCACTGGATGTCTCAGTTCAGGCGCAGGTGCTCAACCTGATGAAGGGATTACAAACAGACCTGGGGCTGACCATGATCTTTGTGGCCCATGACCTCTCGGTGGTTGAGCATATTTCAGATCGGATTGCCGTGATGTATGTGGGAAAGATTGTCGAACTGGCTGATACTGACGAGCTCATGCGCAACCCCTTACATCCGTATACCGAAGCGCTTCTTTCGGCGGTTCCACCAGCAGATCCTGACATTCGTCCCAATCGGATACGTCTGCAGGGTGAGGTACCCAGTCCGGCAAACCCACCCTCGGGTTGTATTTTTCATCCACGTTGTAATTATGCAAAGCCGGTATGTTCCCAGCAGGAGCCACTCCTGGAGGAGAACAAACCGGGTCATTTTGTAGCCTGTCACTTTGCGAGTGAGCTGAAACTGAGGGGAATTGGAGAGTAACGATGGAGCTGTCACAAAGAATCACGGCTTTCTTGGCTTATCTTCTCCCTGTAGTGAGCTGGCTTTATGCCTGGTTTTTCCAGCGAAAGAGCTCTCTGGTGATGTTCCACGTGCGCCAATCGATTGGGTTATTTCTTTTCATCCTGGGTATAGGGGTTGGCTGGGTGGTCATCACCTGGCTCCTCACATGGATTCCTTTCGGTTTCCTTTTTGGGGTGGTGCTTTTTTCTCTGGTTATCGGTGCTCTGCTTGTTGCAGTAGTGGTATGGCTGACGGGAATGGTGTATGCTCTTTTAGGGAGAGTAAAAATGCTCCCATTTATTGGAGAAAAGGCCAATCGGCTGCCTATTAGATAACAGCCGGCCATACCGGTATGCTGGTTTGAGGCAAAAACTAGTTTAAAAGAAGGCGGGTGCGCTCCACCCGCACTTCTGTTGCATCTATGCCCAGGGTTGAGAGAACCTCCTCTGGCCGACCGGTAGCACCTTCTCGCGCGGAGAGCAGCATCCTGAGTGATGGGAATGGCTTTAAAGAAGAGGGGGGAATAATTTCAATTGCATGGATTAAAGGCCGTAAATCATAGGATTTGTTCCGCCAGACTCTGGAGAGAGATGCCTGGGAAAGAATCCCCTGGACCTTTTGTTGCAGGTCATCCAGAGGAAGGTCATTGAAGAAATCAACGCGGTACTCGGCTTGTAATACCTGGGTTTGGAGAGCTGGCCAGTCGAGTGGAACTTCCATGATGGACTGAATGGACAGCCCCGGTGGAGAAGCTTTTTGTAGTCGTTCCAGAAGATTCGGTATGGGCATTTCCTCGATAAGCCAGAGATCCGCAATCTCGCAAAGCGATGTAAACCCTAATGGCAGTGCGGCAGCAATATGGAAGCGGGGGCGTGGATTGAATCCCTGGCTGAAGGCTATCGGTACACGAGCCCTGCGCAGAGTACGCTCCCAGACCGTCTGCATATCGAGGTGGCCAACATACCGCAGTTCTTCGCCTCGAGCATAAACTATACGGTATCGATGGAGTGTCTCAGGAGCAGACCCGTTCATAGGGTTGCCTCACGCTGGAGTGGTTTCTTCACTTTCACGGGTGGGCACTTCCAGGCTTCAGGGGGGGTCTTTAAACGCAGGTCAGAAAATTCCGGTAAAATTCCGCATGCATAACAATGATCCCGACAATCATTTCGCAGGCGGCCTTCTTTGCTCCACAGGAAGTCCTGTTTTAGATACTGTGCACGCACGGCTGTGCTGATGTGTGACCAGGGAAGAATTTCATCCAGAGAACGCTGACGGTGGCTATAAAAGGTTGGGTCCAGGCCACAATCGTTGAATGCCTGGAGCCAAAGCTGAATATTAAAATGATCCTGCCAAGCATCAAATTTGGCACCCAATTGCCAGGCGCGAAGGATCACTTCTCCAAGACGGCGATCCCCTCGCGAAAGCCAAGCTTCCAGAAGGGTAACCTCTGGTTCTACCCAGGTAAGTTTGAAACCCTGAGCGCGCAACCCTCGCCGCAGGATATCCTGTTTCAGACGGATCTGCTCTATCGAATCTACGGCCACCCATTGAAAGGGTGTGTGTGCTTTAGGAATGAAGGTGCTTACTCCCACATGAACGCGAGCCCTGCCGCCAACCCGTTTGTGCCCTTCAGCCAGTACTGTGTGGCAGAGGTCTACAATGGCCTGGACGTCTTCCAGGGTTTCCTCAGGATGACCGATCATAAAGTATAGTTTCACTGTGTTCCAGCCACGGTCGAAAACGGCGCGGATGGTTTCAAGGAATTGATGTGAAGAAATGCCTTTGTTAATAATCTGGCGCATGCGTTCTGTGGCCGCCTCGGGTGCAAGGGTGAAACCACCCCCGGGCCTCAGGTCGTGGAGCTGATCCATGAGTTGTACTGAGAAGGACTCAATCCGCAGAGATGGCAGGGTCACGGTTAATTTCCGGTCACCAAAGCGTTGACTCACCCGATCGACCAGCTCCCGAATATGCGTGTAGTCAGACGAAGAGAGAGAAAGCAGGCCAACTTCTTCATAACCGGTCAGATCAAGGGCTTCCTCGATGGCCTGAATGATTTCATCCACACTCCTTTCGCGAACCGGACGGGTGATCATGCCGGCCTGACAGAATCGGCACCCACGGGTACATCCCCGCATGATTTCGATGGCAATTCGGTTGTGCACAATATCAATGGATGGTACCAGGAACCGGGTAAGGGGAGGGGGGAGCGTGGGGACAATGCGTTTGACGATGGGGATGGGAGCGGTCTCAATCAGAGGGCGGATCGCTTGAACAGTTCCATCGGGATGATAATCTACCGTATAAAGGGCTGGGATGTAAACCCCAGGAATAGCCGAAAGTCTAACGAAGAGATCATTTCGTGAGGTGCCACTTTCCTTCCATGCCTGATGAACGTTGATTATTTCATGAATGACTTCTTCACCTTCGCCGATCACAAAGGCATCGATGAAGCGGGACATTGGTTCAGGGTTGAAGGCCGCGTGTCCTCCAGCAATGATCAAGGGAGAAGACTCATCTCGTTCGTTAGCAAGGAGAGGAATTCCAGCAAGATCCAGAATGGTAAGGACGTTGGTGTACAGGCTTTCATAGGGCAGGCTAAATCCCAGAATGTCGAAAGCCGAGAGCGGATGTTTGCTTTCCAGGCTGTAAATGGGCAGACCTGCTTTACGCATCTCGGCTTCCATATCGGTCCAGGGAGCGTATGCCCGTTCGGCCAGGGCATCGGGGCGCTGGTTGATCTGATCATAAAGGATTGCCAGCCCCAGATTCGGTAACCCCAGATCGTAAATATCCGGGAAGATTAAAGCGATGTGAGTAGATACGCTCTGCCAGTCTTTGAGCGTCTGGTTGAGTTCTCCCCCGACGTATCGACCTGGTTTTTGAACTTTTAATAAAATACGGTGAAGATGCTGTTCAATTTGTTCGGGCGTTAACATTAAAAAGTTCCTTTATACATGCCACCATCCACTGGTAACATAACTCCGGTAAGATAAGATGCTGCCGGGCTGACCAGAAAAACGGCGGCACGGGCAAATTCGTCCGGGGTTGAAATTCGTCCCAGAGGGCTTTCTCTGGATTGTTTGTCTAACTCTTCTTTGAACGTGGTGCCATTTATCCTGGCCCGGTTTTCCAGCAACTCGCGGATTCGTTCCGTTTCGGTCCAGGCGGGTAGGATGGAATTCACCCGTATGCCCTGGGCCCCAAGTTCGAGGGCCAGTGACTTGGTTAACCCGACGGTGGCAGCACGAATGCTGTTTGAAAGAATGAGGTTCTGAATGGGCTGTTTAACCGAAATGGAAGTGATTGTGAGAATCGACCCTGTTTGGGATTGTTTTAAAAGGGGTAATGCCGCCTTGATCAGGCGCACGTGAGCCATCAGACAAAGGTCAATCCCTTGTTGCCAGTCGGTTTCTTCGAGAGATTCAAAACTCCCGGGTCGAGGGCCACCCGTGTTGGTAATGAGGATATCGAGCCTCCCTACTTGGCGGGTGATTTGATCGAGAAGGGTGGCAGGCGTTTCAGGCAGGGTTACATCACCCGGAAGGGCAAGCACCCTGACTCCGGTATGGGATGCAATAGATTGGCGTGCCTGTTCCAAACGGTATGGGTCGCGACCGTTGATCACCACTTCGGCTCCTTCCTGTGCCAGAAGGTGGGCGGTTGCAAATCCCAACCCGCGGCTTGCACCAGTGACCAGAGCAACTTTATTCTTTAGTCCTAAATCCACAGTGTTCTCCCTAGATCAATTCGATCTGGTTATCGACCACTTCCAGATCTGCCGAATGAACAAGCATAAAATCTACCACGGTTTGCAGCATTTGTCGAACATGAGTGGCGTCATTGCTGACGGTAACTGCAGCGATCACTGCATTCTGCCATTGATCTTGCAGGTCAATTTCGGCAGTGGCCAGGTTGTATTCTCGATGCAATCTCGATAACACGGGCTTTATCCTGCCGCGTTTTTCTTTGAGAGAGGTACACCCGGGCAGGTGAAGATGAAGGGTAAGTACGCCAATTTTCATGCCAATTCATCCAAGTTCAGTCTGATTATTGTACCAAAGAAAAATAGAGATGATCTGAGGTCAGGGACAATAATTTCCTCTTGCATAATCTTATTTGCACGGTTACAATGCCACTCGTTAGACGTTCATGAATAGAGAGCAACGAAGCATGGTTGATGAAATTGCTTACCAGGAAGCCCTGGATTACCTGTACCGTTTTGTTGATTATAGCCTGACGCGTAACTTCCGCTATACTCCGGAAAAATTCGACCTTGGCCGGATGCACCAGTTAATGCACTTGCTGGGAGATGCTCACCTGCAATATCCGGTTATTCATGTGGCTGGCACAAAGGGAAAGGGCTCAACGGCGGCGATGATCGCCTCTGTGCTCCAATCGGCAGGCTATCGGGTGGGGCTATATACGTCTCCTCATTTACAGGATTATGCTGAACGTATTCAAATCAATCGACAACCCATCGACCATGATGAGTTTACTTTACTGGTAGAAGAGATTAAACCTAAGGTGATGCAGGTCGAGCGGTTAACCACATTTGAAATCACCACTGCCCTGGCTTTTCTTTACTTTGCCAGGAACAAGTGTGATATTGGTGTCATAGAAGTGGGGCTCGGAGGACGATTGGATGCCACGAATGTGGTCGACCCGCTGGTAAGTGTGATTACCTCGCTCTCGATGGATCACATGAACGTTTTAGGAGATACACTGGGTAAGATCGCTGCGGAGAAAGCAGGGATTGTCAAGCCAGGTAAGCCGTTAGTATTAGCCCCACAACGGGAAGAAGCCCGACTGGTTGTGAGAGGCATCGCTGAGGAACGGAAGTCTCCGGTAGTAGAAGTGGGGCAGGATTATCTCTTTGCTTTGAGGTCACGTTCATTGGAGGGGCAAACTTTTTGGATCTGGCGAAGGGATGAACAAATGCTCGTGGATCAATTCATTGAGAGTGGCGGTAACCATCCCTGGCAACCGATGAGGTTGCATATTCCATTGCTCGGATATCATCAGGTGCAGAATGCGGCTACAGCTTTTGCGGCTTTGCAAGTGGCTCGGGCGCAAGGGATTGAAATTCACGAGCGAGCCATTTCAGATGGATTCTCATCCGTTTTCTGGCCAGCCAGGTTTGAGATTTTGGGACGCAATCCCCTTCTGGTGGTGGATTCAGCCCATAATCGGGATTCGGCTCTGAAGTTACGCCTGACGCTGGATGATTATTTACCCGATAAACCGATTATTTTATTGTTTGGTGCCTCTGAAGACAAAGATATTCATGGGATGTTTGAAGAACTGCTTCCCCGGGTTCGCCGGTTGATTGCCACGCAGTCGGTACATCCCCGGGCGGCAGAAGCCGAAAAATTGGTAGAATTAGCTCACAGGTTTGGGGTGCCTGCTCAGGCGCTTACACCGGTGGAGAAAGCTCTGGAACGTGCGCTGGAGCTTGCTGTGAAGGAAGAAGCTGCTGTCGTAGCAGCGGGTAGTTTGTTTATCGCTGCAGCTGTGCGAGAGATTTGGTTAAAATCTCGACAGATGCAACCTGAAGCCGCAAAATGAGGATAATGGACGAATGAAAGACGATTGGTCCGAGCAGGATTCTGACGAGTACACGAATAATTTACAACAACGCACTGAAGAATTATACGAAATTCCAGATGCTATCCCTGATGCGGAGGGGTTAATCGAATGCATCGCTTTTGTCATGCGGGATATGCTTGTTTTCCCGCGCATGATTTCGCCGGTTTTTATCAGCCCGGGAGAAAATCTGATTGCAGTACAGGATGCTCAGCTGGCCGAAGAGACGATGATCGGCCTGGTACAGCAGAACTCTGAGGTAGACCTGCCTGGGCCAGAGGATTTTCTGCCAATTGGTGTGGAAATTGCCGTTGGGCGATTAATTTCTCTGGCCGATGGCAATCACTCTGCCCTGGTACAGGGCCGCCGCAGGGTGGAAATTGTCGAAATTGTGGATGAAGGGCCGTATTATCGGGTAAAAGCCAGGCCAATTCATGAGCCCATCGAGATCGACCGCGAACTCGATGCTCTTATGCGTACCGCGCGAGACCTTTTTGAAAAATGTGTGCAACTTGATCGAAGCCTGCCAGACGAAGCCCATTTGTTTTCCATCAATATTCCAGAACCGGGATGGCTGGCAGATATGATTGCTACGGCGATCTCTTTGCCGTTCAAAGAACGTCAGACCCTCCTGCTCCTTCCTGATCCAAGAGAACGTTTGAAACGTTTGAATTGGTTGCTTGCCCAGGAATTGGATGTTTTACAGCTGGAAGATGAAATTCAAAGCAAGGTTCAAAACGAGGTCGACCGTAGCCAGCGGGAATTTTACCTTCGTGAACAGATGAAGGCCATCCAGACAGAGCTGGGTGAAGGAGATATCTGGACGCGCGACATCACCGAACTTCGAGAGAAGATCGAGAAGACTTTTCTGCCTGATGAAGCCCGCAAAGTGGCCCTTAAAGAGGTGGAGCGCTTAAGCCAGATGCCGGCAATGGCACCGGAAGTGGGAATTATCCGCACCTACCTGGATTGGATCCTGGAACTTCCGTGGAACACGCTCACGGAGGACAATCTGGATGTTAAGCACGCTGCGGAGGTGCTGGAACGCAATCATTATGGCCTTAAAGATGCCAAAGACCGGATTCTGGAATATATCGCGGTTCGCAGTTTACAGCCGAAGAAACTTCGTCAGCCCATTTTATGTTTTTCCGGGCCTCCGGGAACCGGAAAAACTTCTTTAGGACGCTCAATTGCCGAAGCCCTGGGGCGAAACTTTGTGAGGTTATCGCTAGGTGGTGTGCGGGACGAAGCTGAGATTCGTGGGCATCGGCGTACTTATATTGGGGCATTACCAGGCCGCATCCTGCAAACCATGCGTCGGGCAGGTTCGCTCAACCCCCTGTTTATGCTGGATGAGATTGACAAGCTTGGAGCCGATTTCCGTGGAGACCCTTCGGCGGCCTTACTGGAGGTTCTTGACCCTGAACAAAATTATGCATTCTCCGATCACTACCTCGAGATTCCGTTTGATCTTTCCAAGGTGATGTTCATCACTACTGCAAATTCGCTGGCAAGCATTCCACCTGCCCTGTTGGATCGGATGGAGGTGATCGAGTTCCCGGGGTATATTGAAGAAGAAAAACTCGAAATTGCCCGGCGCTACTTGATTCCTCGCCAGCTGGAAGAAAGTGGACTGGAGGAGGGTGAGGTAACCTTCCAGGATCAGGCTATTCGCAGGATTATCCGGGAATACACATACGAAGCCGGGGTGCGTAACCTGGAACGAGAAATAGGGCGTATGTGCCGAAAAGTGGCGCGATTAAAATCGGAGAAGAAAGCCTATCCAAAACGGCTCGGTGCGGCGACTGTAGAGCGTTTTCTTGGGCCGCCACAATTCTTCCAGACCGAAGCAGAGCGGCAGGATGAAGTAGGTGTGGCCACCGCGATGGCGTGGACAGAAAATGGCGGCGAGATCATGCCTGTAGAAGTGTTGATCATGGAAGGGAAAGGCAACCTCCAGATCACTGGTTCTGTGGGGGAGATCATGCAAGAGTCTGCCCAGGCAGCTCTTTCGTACCTCAAAGCCCACTGTCGAGAATTTGGGCTGGATCCTAACCTCTTCGAAGGCCTCGATGTTCACATTCATGTTCCGGAAGGGGCGGTTCCCAAAGATGGCCCAAGTGCCGGGATTACCATCGCAACGGCTTTGATCTCGGCGTTTACAGAACGGAAGGTTTACCGCGATGTGGGGATGACAGGCGAAATCACTTTACGTGGCCGGGTTTTGCCCATCGGGGGAGTGCGTGAAAAAGTACTGGCTGCTCATCGGGCCGGATTAAAAACCATTATTTTACCGGAACGGAATAAAAAAGATCTGGTGGATGTGCCAAAGAAAGTTCTTGCTGATTTGAAGGTGATCACGGTTAACTCGATGGAAGAGGTTTTGAAAATCGCCCTTCATCCACCCGATGAAAATGCTCCGCTTCCGCGGTGGCGTGAGCGAGAAAAACAAGAGGCTGAGCAAGAAGAAGGGGAATAAAATTCACCCCCCGGGGAGGGGGGTGAATTTTATCAGGTTTCTTTGGGGGGATTAGAAGAGGCCGCCTGACGTTCGCTCTGAATCGTCCTGACTCCGTTGCGTACCTGAGTAAGCAAGCGCTCCATCTCGGCTTCGATGCGGGTTAATGTTTCCAGCACGTACTCATCGGCTTCGCGTTTAATAACATTCACTTCCTGGTACGCCTGTGCGATGATTTGTTCAGCCCGGGCCTGGGCTTCAGCAACGATGGAATCGCGGCTTACAAGGGCTTCGCTTTTTTCGCGAGCCAGCGCCAGGGTTCGGTTGGCTTCTTCCTGAGCCTGTGCAAGAATTCGGTCACGCTGAGCCAGTAATTGCTGAGCTTTCTTGATCTCTTCAGGAATCGAGACACGCATTTGGTCAATCAGATCCAGCATACGGTCTTCATTGACAATAACGCTGTGAGAAAAAGGCAAAGGGCGGCTTTCGTTAAACAACTCTTCTAATCGATCCACCAAATGCAAGATATCCATGAGCTCCTCCGCAAACGGCTCGGTTAACCCCTTCGTTGCAATGTTCAGGCCAGAAGGCCTGTATTGATTATAGCGTACATCTCAATCACGTAGTGAGGTTTGCGGGACAATTTGCTGACCTTCTCCCAGCTCAAAAAAACGGCGATGCAGGGCCAGGGCTACATGCGGAGGTACCATGCTGCTGACATCTCCGCCGAGGGAGGCGATTTCGCGCACTGTAGAGGATGAGAGGAAGGTGTTTTGTTCGTCGGTGATGAATGCAACCACCTCAATATCCGGGCCAAGGCGTTGATTGGCCAGGGCCATGCGGAATTCGTATTCGAAGTCGCTGAACACACGCAAGCCTCTGACGATGACCTGCGCTCCGTTCATGCGACATGCGTCAACGGTAAGCCCTCGATACCCGATCACCCGGATATTTTCTTCTTCCTTGAATGCGGCTCGCACTAGGGCAATGCGTTCTTCGGGAGAAAAAAGGAGGGATTTTAACGGGCGATCGTATACGGCTACGATTAATTCATCGAAGATTCTTGATGCTCGTCGGGCAATGTTAATATGCCCATAATGGATGGGATCAAATGTTCCCGGGAAGAAAGCTCGGACCATTAGCTTATGTCTCCTCTACCTGCGCCCCAGAACCGATTGAGTCTTTCGGTCAGCGCGGCGTGTTCGGGCGCTGCGAGGTCAGGGTCTTTTTCAAAAATAGCCTGTGCCTGCTGGCGTGCTTTTTCGATCAGCTTGACATCGGTTAACTTGGCCATCTTCAATTCACTGTAGCCAGCCTGGCGGGTACCCAGGAACTCTCCCGGGCCGCGTTGTTCAAGATCATATTCAGCAAGGACAAAGCCATCGCTTGTCTCGGCCATGGCAGCCAGACGCTCGTTCTCAAGGGCATCTTCGTGATCCGGAATCAAGAGGCAGTAGGCCTTGGCGTTTCCCCGGCCAACCCTGCCGCGGAATTGATGCAGTTGAGCCAGCCCGAATCGGTTCGCTCCCTCGACCAGCATGACGGTAGCGTTTGGAATATCCACACCTACTTCGACGACTGATGTGGAAACCAGTATGTGAAATTCTCCGTCGCGGAAGCGAGCCATGACCTCGTCTTTCTCATCAGGGCGCATTTTCCCGTGGAGAAGGCCGATTCGAAGATTGGGGAAGACTTCTCTCTGAAGTTTTTGGTGTTCTTCCACCGCCGCCAGGGCTTCAGCTTTTCCATTATCGCCATTTTGTTCGATCATGGGGTAGATGATAAAAGCCTGGTAACCGGCTTGGATCTGGCTTCGAATGAGCTGGTAAGCACGTTCTCGTTCAAGAGGATGAAGAACGTGAGTTTCCACGGGTTGCCGTCCGGGGGGCATTTCGTCCATGATGGAAAGATCCAGGTCGCCATAGATGGTGAGGGCAAGGGAACGAGGGATGGGAGTGGCAGTCATGACCAGCAGATGAGGGTTGTTCCCTTTAGCACGAAGAAGAGCCCGCTGGGCAACCCCGAACCGATGCTGTTCATCGATGACCACCATTTGTAAGTCCTGGAAAGTAATTGGGTCTTCGATCAGGGAATGGGTGCCGATGACCAGTTTTACTTTCCCCTCGGCCAGCAAAGTGCGGATTTCTTCCTTTTCGGATTCGCGAGTATCTCCGACAAGAAGACGGATCTCTTCGGGAGATAGCAGGGCAGGAGAGTGTTCATCTCCTGCTGTCAACAGGCGAGAGAGATTACGATAATGTTGCTCGGCAAGGATGGAAGTGGGTGCCATGAGTGCCGCCTGAGCTCCATGACGCATTACCATGGCCATGCCAAGAGCTGCCACCACGGTCTTCCCGGAGCCAACATCTCCCTGCAGTAACCGATCCATTGGCCGCCCGGATTGCAAATCGCGGGCAATTTCATCGAGCGCGCGCCGCTGGGCCCCGGTTAACGGGAATGGAAGACGACTAATTTGTTCTTCCAGCCACTGGGATGGGGTGTCAAATCGTCTTGCCTCGACCCTCTTCCAGGTGTATTTTTGGCGGAGAACACCGAGTTGTAAGAGGAAAATTTCATCAAAGGCCAATCGCCAGCGTGCCTGGTCAAGGGTATCCTGGCTATCAGGAAAATGCACCTGGTATAAAGCCACCCCCAAATCCATCAGCTTGAGATTCAGGCGGATGGATTCGGGCAGGTAATCTTCCATTCGAGGAGCACAGAAGCGTACCGCTTCGTGAATGATACTGCGCAATTGCTTCTGGCTGATCGACGATGTGAGCGAGTACACTGGAATGATACCACTGGTATGCAGGTGTTCTTTTTCCAGTTCCTCCACCTCTGGCATGTTCATCACCAGGCGTCCCAGGTACATATCCAGTTTTCCAGAAACAGTTACCTGGTCTCCCTGATGAAGGGCTTTCTCCCGCCAGGGTTGATTGAACCAGCTCAGCCGCAAAGTTCCTGTGCCATCCGAGAGAACGGCCTCGGTCAGTTGAGATTTTCCGCCGCGGATGGGACGTGTCTGAACGGCTACGATGGTGCCAAGCACAGTCACTTCTTCGCCATACGTCAGCCGGTTGATGGGTTTCATCCGGCTGTAATCGTCATATCGGCGTGGGAAGTAATAAAGAACATCTTCCAGGGTATGTAAACCCAGCCTGGCCAGGATAGCCGCTTTTTGTTTACTAACCCCAGGGATCACCGTCACCGGTGCATTCAGGTCAATATTCAAGCGATGAGGGACTCTGGGTTGAGGAGCGGGTTTCGACTCCTCACTGGGATCAGGCTCTATGCCCTCTACGGGTTTTGGGCCTTCAGGATCATCCAACGCATTGAAAATTGCTTTGATGGTTTCTTCCCGAGATGATACATCCAGAGAGGAGTAACGCTGGAGTTGGAGCACGATGGATGCGATAACCTCTTCGTCCAATCCATCTGAAAGTGCCTCTTTCTGCCAGATTGGAATGACTTTATCCAGCCCGCCAACCACAGCGCGGTTGTCAAAATGGCGTTCTCGTTCGAGAGAGAGGAATTTTTTTAATTTTAAGATCGATGAAGCCATAAGCCTATTTTACCGTATTGCTTTTTTACTCAGCTTCCATAATCATCAAGGCAAGCGTTCGAGGGCCGGTCAGGATGGCTAATGGAAGGTTGATGGTGTGTTCAGTGAACTGGGTCGATGGGAAGTGATCCTGCACGAATTCTCTTAAGAGGTGCGATTCATGGTGAAAGGGGGCAACTCCCTGAACCAGGGCAATATGTTGCAGATGATCAAACTCGCTTAAAAATTCCTGAAAGAAATCCATCACTGCACGCAGGTTACGGGGTTTTTCAAGGGGGCTAAGCTTCCCTTCCTCAAGCGAGAAGATTGGAATGAGGTTAAGCATTTCTCCAACAGTAGCCTGGGCAGGGTCAATAAAGCCCGATTTGCTCAGATAAGAAAGGCCAGCTGTGCAAAGCAGAGAATAGACTCTGGAAATAGCTTTTCTTACCTGTCGTTCAATTTCCATGGATGGGAGACCGTTAGCATTGCACTCTGCAGCGAGCTGGACGAGAAGACCAAGGCCTACCGAAGTGGTTTGAGAGTCGATCAGGGTGATAGGAATCTGGCTTTTGGCTGCCGTAGCAGCCAGTTCAGCCTGATGATACAACGGGGTTAACTCGCTGGACGTGAAGATGGCGATAATTTCTCGATAATACGACGCAAGACTTTGAAAAACTTGCAGGATCTTCTCGGGTGAAGGGACGACCAGGTTCGGAGCGGTGTTACCGTAGATTGAGGGCGGTAAAGCAGACGGTTTAAGGCCTTCGCCTTCCGGGTAAACGTTCCCATGGAAGTCAACATCATAAGAGAGAATGCGTACATCAGCCCGGCCTGCAAATCCTGGTTGGGTGAATTGAACGGCGCTATCGGTCAGGATGCAGAGAGAACTCATAGTTATTCGATGGCGATGATGAATTGGTAATTTGGCTGTCCACCTTCATGGAGTTCGATTTCATGGTTGGGGTATTTTTCTCGTACAAGGTCTACCAATCGGTTTACCTCGGAACGGGAAATGTTATCACCATAGAAAAAGGTGATCCGCTCGCGATCTTCTGTACTGGCTTGTTGGAGTAAACCAAGCAAGGCTTCTTCCAAAGAATGGGATGAAAGGACCAGTTCGCCATTCAGCAAAGCAATGACTTCGCCCTGTTGCACTTTAACACCATTAAGTTCAACGGATCGAGTGGCGGTGGTAATTTCTCCGGTTTCAACTTCGGTGATCGCCCGGGTCATTTCTTCGGCTACTTCCTCCAGGTCACCATCCGGGTCGTAGCAGAAAAGAGCACTGATTCCCTGGGGAACGGAGCGGCATGGGATCACCCTGACCTTTTTTACGGTAACCTCAGCACTGTTCTGAGCTGCCAGAATGATATTTTTGTTATTGGGTAAGATGATGATTTTATCCGTGGGTAAATTTTCAAAGGCCGAAAGGATCTCCTCGGTGCTTGGATTCATGGTTTGGCCGCCTTCCACGATGGCCGCGGCACCCAGGCTGGCGAAAATACGAGCGATGCCGGGGCCAGGAGCAACGGCTACCACGGCGATCTGCCCGGGCTTCACTGGCGTCAGGGAAAGCTTGGGGGCTTCAGGTTTTTGCTCCATTTCTTCCATCTGGGCGAGCAGGTTTTCCATGGCCACTTTGGTAATGGTGCCCAGCCCCATAATGTAGTCGATGGGGGTGTAGCGTTTCTCGGTTGGGACATGAATGTGCATGCGATACATTCCATCCCCTTCACCAACCTGGATGGAAGTACCCATGTTTGCCAGATCGGCATAGAACTTTTCTAAATTTAACTCATGGCGTGGGCGAAAATCTACCACCACTTCATAATCCTGACCGGGTTCGATTTCTTCCACCGACTGTTCGATTTGCATTGCCGAGAGAGGCTGGACGGCGGCAACATTGGTTTCCAGGGTGAGGCCTTTAACTTTTCGCAACATGCCCTCCAGAATGAAAAAGAGACCTTTCCCGCCAGAATCCACTACACCTGCCTGTTTCAGGATGGGTAGGAGTTCCGGGGTGCGTTTGACGGAAGCGTCGGCTGCTTCTACAGCTTTTTCTAATAAAATAACCAGGTCATCGTTCTCTTTTCGGGCTTCGTCAACAGCGGCAGAGATATCTTTAATCACGGTCAGGATCGTGCCTTCGACCGGACGGACAACCCCTTTATAAGCAGTATTGCGGCTTTCATGGATTGCCTGAACAAAAAGATCAGCATTCATGGTTTCGAGGTTGTCAAGAGCGCGAGCAAAACCGCGCCAGATTTGGGATAAAATGACGCCCGAATTGCCGCGTGCTCCCATGAGAGCTCCCTGAGCAATATCATGGGCAATCTTGCCGATATTTTTCTCCCCTGAATTTGCTACCTCATTATAAGCCGCCTGCATGGTGAGTACCATGTTGGTACCGGTATCTCCATCTGGAACGGGAAATACATTGAGCGCGTTTACAGTTTGCTGATTGGTTCTGAGCCAGACCAGACCAGCTTCGACAAGCTTTCGCAGTCCCTGACCATCCAGGGTCTTTCGTTCTCCCGTTGGGTTTCCTGCAGGTGAAGTGGGATTGGCTTCCTCGATACTCATTCCATCTCCAGACTAGTAAAGATCACATTAATCAATGTTGCTGATACGCAGACCACGGACGTGAACATTCACCTCGCTCACCGGCAGGCCAAACGTTTTTTCTACCTGGTAACGTACATTTTCCGATACGGTATTGGCAACTTCTTTAATCCGGGTTCCGTATTCAACAATAATATACAGATCAATCTTGATATGTTTCTCATCAAAGCGAACATCAACCCCAAGCGTAGGGTCTTTCACAAGTACCTGAACCAGTCCTTCAGCAAGGTTTTTGGCGGCCAACCCTACCACGCCGTAAGAGGATAGGGCTGACTGACAGGCCACGGTCGCGATGGCCCGATAAGATACAAAAATATTTCCGATTGGATTATTACTATCATTCATACGCCCAGCCTTTTATGTAAACCCACAGTTCTTGTCGATCGTTACGAGCTGTGGTAAAATTTCCGCTCGTGGCGGGATGGGTTTCCTTGTCCTGACATCGACCTGCAATTATAGCAAGAAAGGATTAAAAAATGGCAAAGTGCGAAAAGTGCGGTAAAACAACAGTATTCGGGCACAACCGAAGCTTCTCAAACCGCGCCACTAAACGGACGTTCCGCCCGAATCTGCAGCGCGTCACGGTGCTGGAAAATGGTCGAAAGGTCCGCAAGGTGTTGTGCGCGAAGTGTATCCGGACGATGGTTAAGATTTCGTAAATTTAAAGTTCTGATTTCAATCTGAGACAAAAATCACGGCAGGCAGCCGCGATTTTTGTTTAAATTGCTGAACGTAAAGCTGCAATTCCTGCGGCGATACCGTTCGGATGTTTAAATACACTGGTAGCAGCTACAAAAACCTTTGCGCCTGCCTGGTAGCATAAGGGAAGGGTGGTTGGGTCAATTCCTCCATCCACCTGAATCATTGCCTGGCTGGCCGTAGTAGAAATGAGGTCACTCACCTTCTTTATTTTGGGAAGGATCCTAGGGATAAACTGCTGACCTGAATAACCCGGATTCACAGTCATGACCAGCACAAGATCGACCAGAGGAAGCACTTCTTCGAGGGTTGCAGCGGGTGTACCAGGGTTCAAAACGACTCCCGGATTGCACCCAAGAGCACGAATAGATTCTACGGTTCTAAAGATATGCGGGCAGGTCTCAATTTGAACTGAGATACGATTTGCGCCAGCGGCTGCGTACCACGGAATCATCACATCGGGATTCTCCACCATCAGGTGGACATCGATGGGTAAACTGGTAAGCCGACGGAGCGTTTCCACAATAAATGGGCCCATGGTGAGATTGGGGACAAAATGGCCATCCATCACATCAACATGGAACCAGTCTGCCCCGGCGGCTTCTGCCTGAGAGATTTGGTCTGCCAGAAATGCGAAATCGGCGGAAAGAATAGAAGGGCAAATTGTGATGGTTGTCATCGGTTTAAGGTACACCAAGAATGCCGAGTTTCAGGAGGACATAAGCTCCAAAGGGAAGCATTCCAACCCATAATACGATTGCAATGATCGCTAAAATTAGGATATCGGGAGTAAAGAGGGGGGAGAGGAAAGGCTCGGAAGTGGGTTGTTCTTCTCCAGAAGGTTGAGCTGGCGGCTGGTTAAGCGGTTGGGATGGCTGAGAGTATACTGGCCTGGGGCGGCTCACAGGTTCCTGCGTCTGTGGAATAAACGGGGCAGGGGTTGAACGAGGTTGTTCGACTGGAAAAGGTTGCAGAGTTTCGGGTTGGGCGGCAAATGGGGCAAGTAATCTACCAAGTTGATCTGCTGAACGATAACGTTGAGAGGGTTCCTTGGAAAGAACTTTCAGGATAATCTGTTCTAAAGCGGGGGGAATGTCACGATTTAACCGCCTGGGAGGAACAGGGCGGGCTTCGCGGTGTTGACGAGCCAGTTCCTGAGCATCGGTGGCAGTGAAGGGGAGTTGGCCGGTGAGCAGTTCATAAAGGACAACACCCAGCGAGTAAACATCGCTGGCCGGCGACGGGGCTAAGCCGGCGGCCTGCTCGGGAGAGAAATACTGGGGCGAACCCCAGACTTCGTCGGTGTGTTCATCAGGATTGATGGAAGCCAGGGCACGAGCGATCCCAAAATCGGTGACTTTGAGGCGATGGTCCGGGGTGACGATCATATTATGAGGCTTGACGTCGCAGTGAACAATACCTGCTCTGTGCGCGTAGCCGATACCGGCACAGGCCTGGGCAATGAGATTGACGGCTTCTGCTACCGGCAATGGGCCTCGCTCGCGGATCAGCGCCTTGAGATTTTTACCCGGGACGTATTCCATGACAATGAACAATCGCCCTGCATCAAAACCAAAATCGTGGACGGTGACGATATTCGGATGCGAAAGGTTTGCCGCGGCTTTGGCTTCGCGCCGAAATTGTTCCCGAAAGGCCGGGTTGCCAGAAAAATCCTGCCGGAGGAGTTTAATAGAAACGGGGCGCTCCAGCATCATGTCTTGCGCCCGATAAACAACTGCCATACCGCCGGCCCCGATGGTTTCCAGCAGTTTATAACGGTTGGAGAGCATGGGTGTATCTGGAATGTTTCGTTCCATAGCGTCTTTGAACGATTATAACATTATAATAAGTGGCAAGATGCATAACAGATCCATCATCTATTTCATCAAGAGAAAACCTCTTAATATTCTTCTCCTGGCCGTTCCACTGGCATTTATAGCCGAACTTGTGCACTGGAACCCGGCATGGGTGTTCTTGATTTCTGCTGTTGGTTTGATTCCCTTAGCCGGATTGATTGGAGAAGCCACAGAAGCCCTGGCTGCAATTACCGGGCCAAGGATTGGTGGCTTACTCAATGCCACACTTGGAAATGCTGCTGAATTGATCATTACGCTGGTTGCCATCCGGGAAGGGTACCTGGAGCTGGTCAAAGCGTCAATAACGGGTTCCATTCTGGGGAACCTCCTGCTGGTAATGGGTTTTTCGATGGTGGTGGGCGGCGTGAAACACGGTTTGCAGACTTTTGACCGAAGACAGGCCGGTAACCATGCGATTTTATTAACTCTGGTTATTATTGCACTGGTCGTTCCTTCTTTGTTCAGCCATTCTATTGGGTCGGAGTTCTCAATTCAGGTTGAAGCTCTCAGCCTGGGTGTAGCAGCGATTATGATGATTTTGTATGGGCTGGGGGTCTTTTATAGCCTGAAGACAGCCAAAGGTCCAATGGCCTATCATGATGGCGGAAAGCGACCTGCTCCAGAAATGGGTCTGGTTCCAGCAGTGATATTGCTTGCGGTAGCCACGATTGGGGTTGTGGTAATGAGTGAACTGCTGGTTGGAGCAGTTGAAAATGTTACAGAAAACCTCGGGCTCTCCGAATTCTTTCTGGGGATCATTTTGATCCCAATTATTGGCAATGTTGCTGAACACCTGGTTGCAGTGCAGGTGGCAGGGCGTAACCAGATGGAACTCAGCCTGGAAATCGCTGTTTCATCCAGCCTGCAGATCGCACTCTTTGTGGCCCCATTACTCGTTTTTGTCAGTTTACTCCTGGGGCATCCGCTTACACTTATATTCAACCAGTTCGAACTATTGGCGCTTGGGGCTGCAGTGGTGATTGCCGCGCTGGTTGCGGCAGACGGTGAATCTAACTGGCTGGAAGGGGCCGCTTTACTTGCAGTGTATTTAATTCTTGGGATTGGTTTCTTTCTGTTACCCTGAACTATGTGGCAATGGCTTCGAAGTCGGATTAATCTCTGGGTAATTCTTGGGGCGGTTGCTATTTCTGGAACGCTGACGATGTTTCTGGTGGGTTTTCTCTATTTTTATCCATTGCCTTCGGATGCTGGAGGACGGAATCCTTCCCTTCTGACTGTGATACCGGCCCCCACTGTAACCCCGACCATGATGGTTTTAACCCCTGAGGCAACCGCGACGACGGAGGGGCCAGTGGTCGATGGAATCAGAGTTGGTCTTTTCGTGCAAATAACAGGTACGGGCGGTGATGGGTTACGACTGCGTGCAGGGCCAGGTACTGACCAGTCTCCACGTTTCCTGGGGTATGAGTCTGAAGTTTTCCTGGTGAAGGACGGCCCTCGTTTTAGCGGAGACTTTGTCTGGTGGTACCTGGAAGCGCCCTATGATCCAACCCGAAGTGGTTGGGCGGTATCCAAATATCTCAGTGTGGTTGGGAACACTCCAACCCCTACTCCCTGAAGGAAACTCATGGACGAATCACCCGTTTCTATTAAAGCATCAAAAACGAAGAAAGAATTAACGGTGGAATGGAAAGATGGGCATCACTCGGTCTATCCTTTCTGGTTGCTTAGAGCGGCCTGCCCATGCGCTACATGCCGGGGAGGGCACGAAAACATGAGTCCGGAACCCGATCCGAAAGTGTTCCAACATTTCCGGGAGGATTCGGCGGAAAATCGATTAACGAGGCTGGAAATGGTCGGGCAATACGCGATCACTTTCGAATGGGAAGATGGTCATCATTTTGGAATCTACACCTGGCATTATTTAAGGGCATTATGCCCATGTAATGAATGTCGAAATTCTTCATAAAAAAAAACCGCCGCCCTTGACCTTGTGGACGGCGGTTGATGGCTGATCAACGGCGTGGTTTCTTTCGGCCAAATGTCCACAGGAGGACGCCAGCCAGGGCGGTGAGGGCGCTGAGCCCAACGGCTGCCTGAACAACTGTCTTGGGTTCCATCCCTGGCATGACTACCCGTCCGTCTCCATACGAGGAAAACAATTGTCCCCAGGGGGTCTTGAGGGCTTCTTGCACACGCTTTCTTCCCACAAACGGATACCAGTATACGTTGTGATAAAAGTTGCTGGCAAAATAAGACCACGGCACAATGGGGCTTTGTAGCAAGACTTTCTCAAAAGGTTTTAGTGGGCCGTGGTAGATCATCTTTTGGCCACGTGAGGCAAAAGTATCTTCCTGAACAAAATTCCAGGGTTCTTCCTGATTGATATCATATCCGACAATTTCAATTTCACGGGGATCACCAACCCCCAGACCGAGTTCATGAGCAATGCGAATGAAGGGGATGGACATCGGATCAAACCCTTGCAATTTCGCGGAGACCGCATCAATGGCCACCTGATCTGCCGACGCGAGGAGGATATTTTTCTCATGCCAGCGCATCGCTCTGGGGCCGGGGCCATCTCCTGCGAAGGTTCCGTCCATAAGGGCGAAAATTCCCGGATGAATTTCTTGCTGGATCATCAACAAGTCCACCAGAGTCTCGTGAATCACACTGTGGGTCCAGTGGCGGTTGCGGTGGAGCAACCCGCCGAAGGCATTCTTCATCGCCCCTGTAATGGTTGTGAATACATGCGTTTTTACCGTGGGTAAATGAACAATGTTCTTCCCGACCAGTGCTTTAGGGATATATACCCCATCGGGGAATACTTTGTCCAGAACCAGGAATGAATGGCTTTTAGGTTCGTAACGGGTCCATTCAAACTCTTCGTTATACAGGTAAATACAGGGTACTCCATAGGTATCAGTGACAAAGCGATGCTTGTTGTTGATTTCCCCAACCGAAGTATCGACTACGACGGTATCATTATGAATGCCGACCAGATCACGATAACCGAGTTTTTGAAGGGTTCGAATTGCCCCCTCCAGTTGCCATGGTGTGCTGGAGCAAGCAGGATACCATGTTTGCCATGAAATGTTGATCTTTAAACCAGTGGTAACGTTTTTAGGGAGCGCCTGTTCAACGCCAGCCTGACGCATGACGAGTTCGATGTCGTCCAGCACGGTGCGAGGCGATGTTTTAATTACAGCCACCTTACCTTTACCCGGGAATTGAGCCATCATTCTACCCTCCTGTGGGTATATTGTACTTCATCAGAGACTTCGATTGACTTAACAATTGTATTAGCCAGGGCAATTGCCCTTTCTTCGGCAATACCGGTGTACTCATCGGTTTTCAGAATAGACTGAAGAGTCTCGTTATCGAGGAATTGTTGAAAGATGGGATCGACGGCGATCATCTCCGACAGAGGGTTAGCCCTGCCAGACTGAACTGCCTGCCAGGCCTGCATGGCAAGGTCGCGTAAACGCTCATGCATTTCCTGGCGGTTAGCACCGGCTGTCACCAAAGCCATGAGCAGGCGCTCTGTACCGGCAAAGGGGGCAAATTTATTGACATTTTGGGTGATCGCGTTGAGGTTGATTTTTAAATTGCGCACAATGCGATTGGAAACGGTGAGCAGTTCATCGGCGATGAGGAAGGCTTCGGGAAGAATGGACCGGCGATTGGCACTGTCATCAAGGGTACGCTCAAGCAGAGAATGGGCGGCATTGTTCCAGGCAACCTGTGGGAGCGAAGCCAGTAACCGAGCCAGTGAATCGATCTTTTCTGCCTGAATTGGATTTCGCTTAAAGGGCATGGCTGAGGAACCGACCTGCCTGGAGCCGAAAGGCTCGGACCACTCTCCGATGACGGGAGATTGAAGGATGCGCAGGTCAAAGGCCAGTTTATACAGAGTCGATCCCATCGCGGCCAGCGAAGATAGAACGGCATAATCCTGTCGGCGAGGATAAGTTTGCGAGGTAATATCAAAAAATGGGAGTCCAAGTAATTCGCTGAGGCGGTTTTCGAATCGCTGGAAGTTTTCTACTCCCAGTAACTCAATATACGAGGCAGCTGTCCCAACGGCTCCTTTAAACCCTTTCCCTTTGATTTGATTCTTAAGCCTTTTCAGATCTTGAAAATCGGCCAGTAGATCCTGAGCGTAGAAACTCAAACGGTAACCCAGGGTAGATGGCTCAGCTGGTTGAAGATGGGTAAAGGCCATGATGGGAGTTGCGGCGTAAGTGCGTATCTGGTCGGCAAAAATAGATAAAAGTTGGGTGAGTTTCTGTAAAATAATTTCGAGAGCCTGACGCATTCGAAGGGCTTCAGCGTTATCTTCAATGTCCATGGATGTGGCACCCAGGTGAATGATACCGCCAGCGGTGGGACATTGTTCAGCGAAGGTGCGCACTTCGGCCATGAGGTCATGGTGAATTTCGGCCTCAATTTCTAGCGCCCGTTGGAGGTTGATAGTTTCGGCTGCTGCGATTAACTCAGCGACCTGCTCTGTAGAAACCAAACCAAATTCAGATTGAGCCTGTGCCAGAGCCACCCAGATCTTTCGCCAGGTCAAACGTTTCTGGTTTTCGCTCCAAAGCTGCCGCATTTCCGGGCTGGCATATCGCCAGGAAAAAGGGGAAAGATATTCTGAGAAAGAAACCATGGGTTTATTTTAACCGCGATTGATTGTGAGTCATAGGTGCAATATAAAAGCCAGGGGGAATATCGCGATAACTCTTAAGAAACTGCAAGGAGTATTCAATTGCAATCTCGTGGATGTAGCATATAATTTAACCAAGTTAAAGCCAAATTGTGCAGGGGGAAATGTCCCTGAAGGAATGATGAGTCGATCCGTAACTTTATTGGCAGGAGAACTGTGTGGAAACACAACGGATAACCCAGAACTTCAATCAAAATTCACAGCCTGAAGACCAGCTGCGCTCCGGAAGTGTGCTCATCAACCGGTACCTGATTCAAGAGGTCATAGGGGTGGGAGGAATGGGGTCCGTTTACCGGGCACGGGATTTACATTTTCCCAATGTGGTCAAGCTGGTTGCCGTGAAAGAAATGATCAACCAGGCGCGGGATGAACAGGTACGTCAGACTATTATTCAAAATTTCGAGCGTGAAGCAAACATCCTGGCGACTTTGAGCCATCCCTCCATTCCCAGGATTTTTGATTATTTCAGCCACGATCAACGTTCTTACCTGGTAGAGGAGTTTATCAATGGCCGTGACCTTGAGGATATCCTCAATGCTTCGCCGGGGCCGTTACCCGAAGAGCAGGTTGTTTCCTGGGCTATTGAGCTTTGTGATGTGCTTCAATACTTACATAATCATAAACCCGAACCAATCATCTTCCGGGATATGAAACCATCCAATGTCATGGTCAATCAGGATGGGCATATCGTGCTGGTTGATTTTGGGATTGCGAAGGCCTTTCGGGTGGGTCAAAAAGGGACGATGATTGGTACAGAGGGATATTCACCCCCAGAACAGTATCGCGGCGAAGCCACCCCCCTGGCCGATATTTACGCATTAGGTGCCACTTTACATCATCTGCTCACAAAACGTGACCCCAGGGTAGAGACTCCCTTTACTTTCAACGAAAGACCGGTGCGGCGGTTCAACCCTGCTGTTTCACCTGAGATGGAGGCCATCATCAGCACCGCTGTTCAGTATAATCCGGCAGATCGGTTTCAGTCAGCAGAGGAAATGAAGGAGGCACTCATTGCGGCCGCCCGTAAAACGGGTATTTTATCTCGAATTTCCACTAAATCGATCTCTCTGACGAAGGATGATGGCATCAAACCGATGTGGACCTTCCAGTGCGAGGATGAGATTCGGGGTTCTCCCGGGGTAGACAACGGGATTCTTTTTGTGGGTTCGTATGATAATAATCTTTACGCTCTGGATGTAAACGACGGGAAATTTCTCTGGAAATATCCGACAGAGGGTGGGGTTGTCAGCCGGCCTGCTTTTGCAGAAGGGATGGTGTTGTTCGGGTCGGAGGATAACCGATTGTACGCCCTGAGCTCCAGAACGGGAAAGCTTAACTGGACCTATCCAACGGATGGGCCGATTCGCTGTTCCCCTCAGGTTGCGGAAGGGCACGTCTTCATTGGGTCAGATGACGGCTCGATGCACGCAGTGAATATATTATCCAGCCGGCGGGTGTGGAAATACGACACCGGTGGGCCAGTACGTTCCTCGCCTTTTATTCAGGGAGACCAGCTTTTTTTTGGGTCAGAGAGCGGTGATTTGTTCTGCATGGATTTCAGAGGAACAGTCAAATGGCGTTTTCGGGCCAAACGGGAAATTATTGCTTCTCCGCTGGTAGTGAGAAATACCCTCTTCTTTACCAGCCTGGATTCAACTTTATACGCAGTAGATGCACGGACTGGATGGGCTATCTGGCGGTTTCGCATGGGCAAGGGCTCTGTCTCTACTCCCTGTAATGCGGATAGCTATATTTTTGTGGGGTCGGCGGATGGGTATATTTATTGTGTTGATGGGGGCAGCTCAAAAGAAATCTGGAGATTTAAAACCGATCATCAGGTAAGTGGATCTCCGATTGTCCATCGCGATTCCCTGTACTGTGGATCGGCGGACGGAAATTTATACTGTCTGGAATATCGAACCGGACGATTGCGCTGGAAGTTCCAAACGGGCGGGCCAATTACCAGCGCTCCCACTATTTACAATGATATTCTCTTTATTGGTTCTGCCGATCACATCCTTTATGCACTTTTGACCTGACACTTTACTGGTGTCGGGTTTGGAGATGGGGAGGAATGCGTGCTCGATTTTATTCAATCAATCTTTGGTTTGAAGAAAAAGAAAGAAACCAGACCTTCAGGTCAGGGGGTAGAAACCGCTCCGTTATCGGATGAGCAGCTACAACTGGTGTCAAGTGCGAGAATCCGATTGCAGCCTCCCCAGTTATCCGTGGGAGTTGCTCAATCGGTTGGGCGCCAGCGAGATCATAACGAGGATACGATTTTTACCTTTACTGCCCTTTTAGCTGATGGGGTCAGAGATATTCCGGTTGGTATCTATATTGTGGCCGATGGAATGGGAGGTCACCAGAACGGGGAGATTGCCAGCAGTGTTGCTGCGCGTTCCATGGCGGATTATGTACTCAATAAACTGTATGGGCCTTTGCTGGGTGTGCGCGAAGAAGGTATGAGTGACAGCATTCAGGAAGTCATGGAGGGTGGGGTACGTGAAGCTCATCGCCTGGTACAGCGGAATGCTCCAGGGGGAGGTACAACCCTGACCGCAGCATTGGTGATTGGCGAGCAGGTAACTACAGCTCATGTGGGTGACAGCCGGGCCTACTTTATCTTTCCTGATGGTAGAATGAAAGTAGTCACACAAGATCATTCGTATGTCCAAAGGCTCCTGGAACTTGGTCAGATTACCGAAAAAGAGGCCATGAATCATCCGCAACGGAATGTATTGTATCGAGCGCTGGGGCAGGCGGAACCATTCAGGGCAGATGTCAACACTTTTGATTTACCGCATCCCGGGTACCTGATGATCTGCAGTGATGGACTGTGGGGAGTCGTGCCAGAAATAGAAATTTTCAGGATCATTAATTCCAGTAAAAACCTTCCCCACGCCTGTCATCAACTGGTTGAAGCTGCCAATGCCGCCGGAGGCCCGGATAACATCAGTGTTGTACTGGTGGAGTACTTGAGTTAAAAACGGGAATAAGGCCGTGGACGATTTCTATTTTATTCTGGGAGTACCCTACGACGCGACGCCTGAGGAAATCCGCGGGGCTTATTTTGACCTTGCTCGCAAATATCACCCGGATGTAAACAAAGAGGCGAACGCTCAGCGGAAGTTCATAGAGATTCAAGAAGCATACGAGGTACTCTCCAATCCCCAAAGGCGGGCTGCGTACGACGCCAAGCTGCCCGAGGAAATCAAACGCGGGCCGGAAATTTCTGTTAATTTTAAATTTAGCCGGATGGTTATTCCGCGTATTGCGGAACAGCAATTATATTATGTGCTTTGTGATCTGATCTGCACGGCTGATTTTGATTTCAAGGATTTACCCCCGTTCCATCTCTGCCTTGTGTTGGATCGTTCTACTTCAATGCATGGGGCACGGATGGATATGGTGAAGAGCAGTGCTTTGCAGTTGCTGAGGCAATTTCGACCTCAGGATTTAATTTCCGTGGTGGCTTTTAGTGATCGGGCAGAAGTCATCATTCCGCCAACCCGGGTTTCTGAGATGCCAAAAGATGACGGGCGAATCAGTATGTTGCAAACGGGGGGAGGTACTGAAATTTTCCAGGGGTTGCAACTGGGGATTGAACAGTTACGCAGTATTGACCCCCGATATATGCGGCAACTGGTCTTACTCACGGATGGGCATACCTACGGTGATGATGAAGCCTGTATTCTTCTGGCTGATGAGGCCGCGGCAGAGGGGATAGCCATCAGCGGGCTGGGAATTGGCCATGAATGGAACGATGTACTGCTCGACCGAATTTCGACCGCGAGTGGAAGTAGCTCAATGTTCGTTTCTGGCCCCAAGGATCTTACCCGCTTCTTCGAGCAAAAGCTGTCTGTGCTCAGCAACACTTATGCGCGTGGGCTGACTTTGGAATTTGAATCCTCCCCTGGTGTTGAGCTCAGGTACGCTTTTCGGCTGCACCCCGAAACAACCCCGCTCGCTGTTTCCAATGCAATTCCTCTGGGAACGATCATGTTTCGGAAGAGCATGACTTTCCTGTTTGAGTTTTTAATCCATCCGCAGGCTGCCGAAGTGGACAAATTGACCATCATGAAGGGTTCCATTCGCATGGAAATTCCCTCGAAAAAGTCAGCCCGTACCCGGCTTGTGATTGATGTAACCAGACCCGTCAGTGATCAGGTGGATCGTGAGACCCCTCCACCAACGCTCGTGGAAGCCATGGCCAAACTTACCCTATATCGGCTACAAGAGCGCATTCGTAAAGAAGTTACGGATGGGCAGATTGATAAAGCGACCAAACATCTCCACTATCTGGCAACACACCTGCTGTCTCAGGGTGATCGTGAACTGGCCCATACGGTTTTAATGGAAGCCGAACATATTCAGCAAAGCCGTCGATTCAGCAAAGAAGGGGATAAACGGATAAAATATGGAACGAGGGCACTGCTGCTCCCGTCCGGACTGGAGCAAAAACTATGATACTATGTCCTAACTGCCATCATGAAGAAATGCCGGGATCGCTCTTTTGTAGCGAATGTGGTGCTCAACTGGTCGTAACCGAGGTGCCAACCACCCAGCACATCCAACGCAATCCATCCGATGTGCTTGCAGTGCAGCCGCCAGTGCAAACTCCATTGAACGGCACTGCCATGGCACCTACGGCAGACGCGGTTGTATCGCTTCATATCGTCGATTCGGGACAGATCATCAACCTTGCAGGGCAAACCGAGTTTACTATCGGGCGAACTGCAGAGGGGCAGCCTATTCTTCCCGATGTTGACCTGTCACCCTACGAGGCTTATTCGAAGGGGGTCTCCCGGCTCCATGCTGCGTTGAAGATTCACAATCAACGCATCGTCATCACAGACCTGGGATCAGCCAACGGTACCCGGGTGAACGGGCAAAAAATCGTTCCTCACGTAGATTATCCGCTCAATCACGGGGATATGATCGCCCTGGGAAAATTTACAATTCAGATCCTTATTCGTAAGTGAGGAGATCTATGCCGACGGTGTTAGTGCATATCATGAATGATGATCCTGTACTGGGCGAAATGGAAGCAATGCCTGGGCCGCAGGACACTTTAATTGTGGTAAAAAATCCTCGCCGCAGAGACGGGAAAGACCTGCCATATCTGGAAGCCAATGTCTCGACAGTGGCCTGGCCCCTCATACGGGTTAACTTTATTGAGATTATGCCAACTGGCGAGGAAGAAGAAATTATTACATTCATCCGGGAATAATACTATGTCTGATGATTTTAAGAACCGAACCATTCTGGTAGTGGATGATGAAGAGCGAATGGTTCGATTCATTCGCCTGAATTTGGAGCATGATGGGTTTCATGTGATCCCGGCATATCGTGGCTTTCAGGCGCTGGATGCCATTCGAGAGCATTTACCAGATTTGGTTCTTCTGGATGTAATGCTTCCGGATTTAGATGGGTTTGAGGTTCTAAAACTCATCCGGGAGAGCAGTAACGTCCCGGTGATTATGTTAACCGCCAAGGGAGAGGAAGATGACCGGGTGAAAGGTTTGGAACTAGGCGCAGATGATTACATTACCAAACCCTTTAGCCCCCGGGAGCTGGTTAGTCGGGTTAGGGCAGTATTACGCCGCACTGAAGCTGCCAATCCTGCTTCACGGAGTGAAATTATCGAGGTAGATGATCGGTTAAAAATTGATTTTGGCAGGCGTGAGGTCTGGTTGGAGGGTCAACTGGTTAAACTCAGGCCGACAGAATACCGATTGCTGTACCATCTGGTTCAGAATGCCGGTTGGGTGATGACTTATGATCAGCTGTTGACGAAGGTCTGGGGATATGAGTATCGTGATGAAGCTCATTATGTACGACTGTATATCAATTATCTGCGGCAAAAGCTTGAAAAAGATCCTTCGAATCCAAAATATATTCTGACAGAGCGAGGTGTTGGATATCGTTTTGTGGACTTCCGTAAACGACAGGAAGGATCTTCATCCAGGGGGCTGGACGAGTCGGACAGAAACTGATATAAATACTCAGAAATCAAACCGCACACGTGTGCGAAATGGAGTAAGGTTATGATCAATGAACCAATTCATGTAACGGATGCAGCTTTTGAAAAGACGGTGCTGCAGTCTTCTTTACCGGTAATTGTGGACTTCTGGGCGCCCTGGTGTGGACCCTGTAAGGTGGTGGGACCGATGCTGGATAAAATTGCCAGGGAATACGCTGGCTCGCTGATCGTGGCAAAAGTCAACACTGATGAGAACCCTGAATGGGCGATGAAATACGGGGTGCAGGGAATCCCCACGATGCTGTTTGTAGCTAATGGTAAAGTAGTTCATCGGCAGGTTGGTGCCATGCCTGAAAAGGTATTGCGTGATATGGTAGCTCAATTTCTGGATGTGGTGAAAACCAACGCAGGAAAATGAGCTCATAAAACTGATAAAAAAAGCGGCCCGTCAGGCCGCTTTTTTTATTCAGGTCAAAAGAACGGGGATGGCTTATTAGCCTCTTCTTTCGGAAGCAAGGGCATTTTTAATTGCTCTGGCGAGGCGGGAGATGCCTTCGTTAATTTTCTCGGGTGGCATCATAGAAAAATTCAAGCGCATGGTATTTTCTCCACCACCGCATGGGAAAAACGACTCGCCGGGCACAAATGCCACCTTTTGTTTAACAGCCTCTTTGAAAAGTTCCAGGCTGCTCATGCCTTCGGGCAGAGTAACCCACAGGAATAAGCCACCCCTTGGGTGCGTCCAGCGTACTCCTTCAGGCATGTGCTCGGAAAGTGATTCGAGCATCACATTGCGGCGTTCCCGATAAACCTGGATAATTTTTTGAACATGGCGATCGAGAAAACCGCCTTTACTCACCTCATACGCAACCATTTGATTGAAGGTTGAAGTATGAAGATCGGTTCCCTGTTTGGCCATAACCAGCTTACGGATCACTTCTGGAGGGGCCACTACCCAGGCAAGCCGAATGCCTGGGGCCAGTATTTTGGAAAAGGTGCTGAGATAGATTACGTTGCCGGTGTAGCAATGACCGTTGTGATGTTTCTGGCTGTCGAGGACTTCGATGGGCGTGAGAGGTTCCCCTTCAAACCGTAACTGTCCATAGGGGTCATCTTCAACGATGGGAACGCCGTAATGATCGGCCAGTTCGACGATTTTCAAGCGTCTTTCGAGAGAAATAGTAACCCCGGTGGGGTTTTGGAAATTGGGTAACACGTAGATGAACTTGGGGCCGGTGCGAAGGGCACTTTCGAGGTGATCGGTGATGATTCCATCATCATCTGAGGGCACAGTGACGTATTCGGCTCCGTAGAGATTCCAGGCTTGCAAGGCGCCAAGGTAAGTGGGGGACTCGGTGAGGATGTGATCTCCGGGGTTGATGAATACTTTACCAAGAAGGTCAAGTGCCTGCTGTGATCCGGAGGTGATCAGGATGTTCTCAGCGGTGACCTCAATACCATACCGGGAAGTGTGTTGTGCGATCATTTCTCGTAAGGGGGTATACCCCTCGGTTGAACCATATTGCAAAGCCCAATCTCCCTTTTCTCTGAGCACTTTGGTGCAAGCTTCGACGAATTCTTCTACCGGGAAGACTTCGGGAGCTGGCAGCCCCCCGGCGAAGGAAATGATCTCAGGGTCTTCGGTCAATTTTAATAGTTCCCGAATAGCAGAACTCTTCATACGATGTGTTCGTTGTGCGAAGCGATGGTCCCAAAGTGTCGGCATATCACCATTCTCCTTCTGGTCAAAAATCACAGGTTTGCCTTATAAAATCCGGCTACCCGAGTGCCAGTGATCAGCCAAGTTTGGGAAAGCGGCTGACGACAGTCGCAGGGGTTGGCAGGATGATGCGGTCACCGGGTTTGAGCTCAGCGGGGGCTTTTCCTGGCCTGGCCGAAGCCGATTGAAAGATGGCAATAGGAGTACCTTCTACTGCATAGGGGAGCTCAACGTAGGCCTGGCCGGTAAGGGTGCCTTCGCTGTCGATCGAACAACTTGTGACAGTGCCAATGACGCGCCCTTTTATATCTACCACTGGATCGCCAAGATGAGCGACTCTCACTCCTTTTTCGTTAAACCGGAAGCGGACAACCACGCCTGAACGCTTACTTTCCCGTTGAATAAAGGCGCTTCTTCCGATGAACCAGGGTTTATAAATTTTTATGTAAGACCCAAACCCAGCCTCACCAACTCCCAGGTTAAGATGGCCACCCATTTCATGCCCATAAAGAGGCAGGCCAGCCTCTGTACGAAGTGAGTCCCGTGCTCCCAGACCACATGGTTTTAACCCAAAAGGTTCTCCAGCTTGAAGCAGGGCATTCCATAATTCGGGAGCTTTCTGGGGATGGACAAATAATTCAAACGCCATTTTTTCGCCGGTGTAACCTGTTCTGGAAACAACCAGGTTGAAACCTCCCAGAGTGGCCTCGCAGAGCTCCGTGCGCTTTAAGGCGATAATACGTTTCCGTGTACCCGAATCACATCCCAGCGCAAGAAGGATATCCCTCGATTTAGGTCCCTGCAGGGCAATATCGACCCGCATCTCATCACCTGCTGCTGGATCACGCAGGTTCCGCAAGAGCGCGCGGTATCCAAAAGCTCTGACAGAAGGGTCTTCCCGGTCGATCAGCACATCTCCATGAAGGACAGCGTTCAGCCAGGCCCAATCTTTATCATCGTTTGATGCATTGACCACCACGAGGTATTTTTCTGGAGCGCGATAGTAAACAAGCAGATCATCAATAACGTTGGCATCGGGGTCGAGGAAATGGGTATAGCAGGACTCGCCTACTTGCAGAGCCGCAATATCATTGGCACAGACACTATCCAGGAAGGAGGATGCATCGGGCCCTTCAACCTGATACACTCCCATGTGGGAAACATCAAATAATCCTGCTGCCTGCCGGGTTGCCAGGTGTTCTTCCATGACAGAAGTGTATTGAACGGGCATTTCCCATCCGGCAAAGGGGACCAGACGCGCTCCCATTTGTTTATGGATATCGTAGAGGGTAGTGCGCTTTAAAAAAGATGAAGTGACAGGTTCTTCCCAGTGAAATTCAGGGCGGGCAGGCAGGCTGGCAGGTTTTTTTCCAATGTAGTAGGGTTTGGTAATGTCTTGCGGGTCGCCACTTGCCCGGGTTACAGGTGATAGAGTACTTTCCTGCACGAGAATGGGGCCTGGCAGCCGACGGGTCACATCCTCGTCAAATTTAACATAGCCGTCGGATAAATCTCTTAACCATGTGGCGGCCAGACCAAAATGAGAGGATGGAAAACTAAATTGCAGGGTTTGGTGGTTTATCAGGGTGAGAATACCATCTACGGCACCAACAGGGGTGTTCAGCCGGGTGGGCTGGCTTTCTTGAATCGATAACTCTTCAATACGAGAGGTGAAGGCATAATCGGCAAAAGAACGAACATGCTCACCGGATAAGGTCAGAGACGTCCATGAGTCTGAGGTTTGGGGTAGATCAGAAGTAGCAAAAAAGTGAGGGTAGCCATGGTATTGCACTGAAGTATCGCGGCCTGCTTTTTCGGTCAGTTGATTAACCCGGTTTCGGGCATCTTCGAAGACTGCAAACTCAACCTTTGCGCGCTGAGCGGGACCGGTACGGGTTTCAATGACGTAGGGTGTGGTGGCCTGCAATACATCGGCAATAATGTCGGCTATGGCGGTCATGTCTTCTTCTTTGAGGCCGCGCTGGGTCACCCATGGAGTTCCGAGCCGAATACCCGAAGCGTTGAGGGCAGTTTTGTCGCCCGGGATGGTGTTGCGATTGCAAACAATCCCGACGATATCCAGGATGCGGGCCGCCATATCTCCAGAAAGAGGGGTTCCATTAGGGCCAAGAATGCTTTTACAATCGACATTGGTTAGATGAGTGTCTGTGCCTTTGAATGGAATGCGTAATCCGCGTTCGGCCAGGCGATTGGTGAGGGCTTTGCAATTCTGGACGATTTGAGCCTGTAAATTCCGGAAAGACTCGGTCCGGGCAAGTTTAAAGGCGGTTGCCATCGCGGCAATGGTGTGAACATGCGGGCCCCCTTGCTCACCCGGGAAGACCGCCCGGTCGATCTTTCTACCCAGAGCAGGGTCTGTGGTTATAATACAGGCTCCGCGTGGGCCACAAAGGGTTTTGTGGGTGGTAAACGTGATCACGTGGGCGATGCCGACTGGCGAGGGGACGATACCGGCAGCAACCAGTCCCGCAATATGGGAAATATCGGCTAGGAGCAATGCACCTACAGAGTCGGCAATTTCTCGGAAGCGAGTCCAATCGGGAACCCAGGGGTAGGAAGAATACCCGGCAATAATTATTTTTGGACGATGTTGTTCAGCCAGTTGCCTGACATTATCATAGTCAATCTGTTCGGTCTCAGGATTGACTCCATAATGAACCGCTGTATAGAACTTTCCGGAACGATTCACTGACGATCCATGGCTGAGATGCCCCCCATGAAGGAGGTTCATGCCCAGGATCGTGTCGCCGGGGTTGAGAACGGCGGTGTAAACCGCGTTGTTGGCGGGTGCACCAGAAAGGGGTTGAACATTAACGAGCAGGTGGTCTGGTGTGAAGGCAGGGGTGGCAAATAATTCGGCACACCGCCGACGCGCGAGCGCTTCGACAATATCGGCGTATTCAACGCCTTTATAGTATCGTGGGTCAGCATAGCGGCGGTAATGAGCTAAACGTGCAGGGTAGTCAAGGATGTCCTGCTCGGTCATGGTACGTGTTTCTTCGTCAGGATATCCTTCCGCATATAGATTTTGGAAGCTGGAAGCCAGGGCTTCACGCACAGCCAGAGGGGCAGCGCTCTCGCTTGGAATCATGATCAATTTGCGAACCTGGCGTTCAGTTTCAATCTGGGTCAATTCATAAACATCTGGATCTATATCGGCCAGACCACCGCGAAAGAGAAAATCATTCATGAATGTGCCTCCATCAGGGTTTGCATCGTTGAATCTTAACACTAAACGATGGGTAAAACAACAAGAAAGGCCGTTTTGATACATAACGGCCTTGAGAGATGGGTTATTGGGGTGGTACAAACCTTCATCATACTATCATTGTAGAAAGAGTTTCTCCAATCATTCAAGTGTAAAATGTCCCGGTTTGGCGGGAATCTCAACGTGCCCCGGCACTCTCCCTGGAAAATTTTGCTGGTCTGAGGAGATGCTTGCTAAGAGTGATCGATTGTTTTTTTAATCCACTGGATGATAAAGGCAATTACTTCTTCCTGCTGGGGCTCGTTGTGGAGTTCATGATAAAGGCCAGGCCATTCGCGAAACGTGAGTAAGTGAGAGGGCACTTTCTCGGCAAATTGACGAGTGGCCTGAGGAGATACAAGGTGGTCTTCTGTGCCCTGCATCAACAACAAGGGTACAGGGAAGCGCTCGGCCTGGCTCATCACCCATGGCCCGGTTTGAATGAGGTCAAGCCCCAGGCGGGCAGAAATTAAAGGGGTAACTAACGGATCGGAAGTGTAAGCCTGAATCACTTCCTGGTTGTGAGAGAGATTGTTCACGTCAAGGCCGTTATTCATCTGAAGACTCGGTGCGATACGGCTCAGCACCCTTGCCAGAAATACTTTCAAGGGGGGCACAGGGGCACCGACTGCCAGCGCCGGACTGGTGCATATCACACCGGCAATTTCTGGTTGACGCTTCAATGCATAAAATAATACTTCCAACCCACCCAGGCTGTGTCCGTAGAGAAATACTGGAAGATGACTCGATTGTGCCAATGCGACGAAGTGGTCTATGTCATGGAGTGCAGTGTTAAGGCCCGGGATGTCGCCGCGCTTGCCATCACTTCGGCCATGACCACGTTGATCGAAAGATATTATGTTCAAGTGATGTGCAGTAAGAACCCTAGCAACATGATCATATCGGGCACAATGTTCCCCCAATCCGTGAATCAGCACAATACTGGCGCGGGGTTCATCTTCGCAAAGCCAGGAACGGGTATAAAGACGGGCACCGTCCTCTGTTTGCCAGAATGCCTCTTCGATCTTCATCTTATTAACCTCCTGCAGGCTTCACACGGCCATTTCGATGGGTTTGTCTTAACCTCACGGCTCAAGGCCTGTCTTTTTCCTCTAATGAAGGCTAAAATATTCTTCCTTCAGGTCTAAATAATACAGATAGTCTTCAGGGGTAACATTGGGCGGACAGCGATGATCACAAAATGGTATATATCCTCCGCGTTCCACCAGTGGCACCAGGGTATCCATATATCTTTTAATCGCTTCGCGCCCTTTTCCAAGCTCGATTTTATCGAAGCCGCCCATAATGCGCAGGTCTTTCCCATATTCTTTGAGCAATTCAGCCGGATGGGTGCATGAATTAACCTCATAAGGGAACAAACAGTTAACCCCACCTTCCATCATGTATGGCAGGATAGGACGCACATCACCGTCACAATCAATATACCAGAGATCCACTCCGTGAGCATGTAATTTATCAGCAATTCGGCGATACCTTGGAGTTATCACCCTGCGAAACCATTTTGGAGATACGATTGGTCCTGATTTATACGCAATATCTTCCCAGCCGGCGGCAAAGTCAAACTGAAAGTGTGGCAAAAGCTGATCCAACGCCTGTTCAACCAGCTGGCAGGCGGTTTCTACCATGTCTTCAACCATTTCTGGATAATCATAGATGGCGTACGCCAGCCCTTCAAAGGTGAGCATATCGCGGATTTTCCCGATCATTGAGCCAGTCCAGATTCCCAGGGGATAATCGCGGTCGTCGGGATGCTGTTGTTTAAGAGCGTTAACATCCACTTTTCTGGCTGGATCATCCAAGCGAAATCGTTCTGCCTTTACTCTTTTCCAGTCGTTGGGGGTTACAATGCTGGATCGAATGAAGTGGGGAATGGTATCATGCCCGTCCAGAGGGACTTCGGCAAGGAGGCCGTCTTCGTTGATCAAAACCCTGGTTCGTTCTCGAATTTCAACAATCTCACGCTCGAAGGGTGGGTTCATCCAGACGTTACCACCGATGGTAAAAATACGGTCGAAATTAAAAAATTGGTCAGCCTCTTCGTTACAGGTAATCCCGTTTTCATAGAAAAGAGGCCATTCTGTAAAATTTTCATCCCAGTACCCAAATTCCATGTTAAAGCATCGGTCAAAGGGCTGGTAATGCATTTGGCGGTTAAACCGTTCTCGATCGGTCATGGTTCCGGGCCATTTTTGGCGGATTGGCTGAATGATTTTCGTGGGCTTCATCGCTTCCTCAGGAAGGGTGGTTGGCGTCCAGAAAGTTGGAAAACGTGATAGGAAAAAAATACTCAGGATGATTGTACCAGCATTCGCAAACCCAATGATGTTACACTGGTCAGGTTTTTCTGGCCTGGCTAACTTGTCAGATCAGCCATTGCAGGTAAAATTGAGTTGAACCCGATTTTTTTCAGACTGAGGAAAAGATGCTGTCATTGCAGAGAATATTAAACTCACTGAGGCCTGATGCCCCGTCGCTTTGTATGCTTTATGGTGATAAGAGTGGGATGCTTATTAGAATGGCCGATCGTTGGTGTGGGCTGGTTGAAAGGTTTGTGGATCTGTTTGGAGCGGATGGAGATTTATCTCTTTTTTCTACGCCGGGTCGCACGGAGGTGGGGGGAAATCATACTGATCACAATGCTGGCAGAGTGCTTGCGGCGGCAGTGGATCTCGATTTGATTGCAGTGGCAAGCCCGACCGATGACGGGGTTATCACCGTCTACTCGGAAGGTTACCCGAAGGTTGTAGTAGACACCCGAGTGCTGGAGGCACAGGAAGAAGAGCGGTATACCACCGGGGCTTTGATTCGAGGAATTTGTGCGAGGATGCAGGAAACTGGATGGAAAATCGGGGGATTCAATGCCTGTATTACCAGTAATGTGCCGAAGGGTTCTGGTTTGAGTTCATCGGCAGCATTTGAGGTGGGGATCGTTTCCATTCTCAACCACCTCTATAATGAGGGAAGAATCGATCCGGTGACCAATGCGATTATTTCGCAGTATGCAGAAAACAATTATTTTGGGAAACCATGCGGTTTGATGGATCAGACTACCTGTGCAGTGGGCGGGTTTGTGACGATTGATTTCCGGGATAACCGCAATCCGGTGGTGCAAAAGTTAGATTATGACTTTTCGCATAGCAGACATGCGCTGGTGATTGTGGAAACCGGGGGAGACCATGCCGACCTTACCGATGATTACGCGGGGATTACCAGTGATATGCGCTCGGTGGCTCAGGCTCTGGGTGGAAAGGTTCTTCGAGATGTGAGTCGAGAACAGGTTTTGGCTTCGCTTCCTGCGCTGCGGGGTAAAGTGAGTGATCGGGCTTTGCTACGGGCGTTCCACTTTTTCGACGATAATGACCGTGTTGTAGAACAGGTGAAAGCTCTGGAACAGGGGAACTTCCAGCGTTTTCTCGAGCTGGTCAATGAATCGGGGAGAAGTTCTTGGATGCAGTTGCAAAACAATTATTCCATTCGTAATCCCCAACACCAGGGGATTGCTCTGGCTCAGACCCTTACACGATATTTCCTCGGAAATCGAGGGGCTTGCCGGGTGCATGGAGGGGGATTTGCAGGGACGATCCAGGCGTTTGTCCCGGTGGAGATGGTTGAGGAATATGTGAAAAAGATGGAAGAAGTTTTTGGAGAAGGAGCCTGTTATCCGGTGATGATTCGATCCGCAGGATCGGTTCGTTTGAATCTTGAACAGGGAGAATAAAACTATGTTGTATTATGGACGTCAAACCGTAGCATTGAGTAATCCTCATTTTTCCATTGAGGTTCTGGCCGATGGAGGGCCGCGTGTTGTCCGCCTGATTCCTGCCGGGAGCAATGTAAACCTGATGGCAGAAGCACCCTCGGCTGTAGCGGTTACCGAGTGGGGGCCTTACCACTTTTTAGGTGGCCATCGTCTCTGGCATGCCCCCGAAGCTTCTCCCCGCTCGTACGAACCGGATGACTCAGGAGTGCAAGTCAAGAAGGATGGGTTCGAAATGCTGGTAGAAGGGCCAATTGAACCGCATAACCGCGTGCGGAAGTCCATCCGTTTTACCATGGACCCTCAAAAGCCGGTGGTGTATGTGGAACATAAACTGGAAAATCATCATGTCTGGCCGGTTGAAGTGGCCGCCTGGGCTATTACGCAGATGTGTATGGGGGGAACCGGTATTGTTCCGTTACGGAAACCGGGTGTCCATAAGGGATTGCTGGCTGATCGGCAGATTGCCCTGTGGCCTTATTCGGATGTAGCGGATATGCGCTTTATCATGCAGAATGATTGGTTTGCAGTTCGAGGAGAGCCTAAACCTTACGCTTTCAAAGTAGGAGTATTTAATCCCTGTGGGTGGATCGCTTACCTGTACGGGGAATATCTTTTTATCAAGCGGTTTGAAGTGAAATCGGGGCAGTTTGCTGATTATGGATGTAATGCCGAAATTTATGTGATGGATCAATTCCTCGAGATAGAGACACAGAGCCCAATGACGGTCATCGAACCGGGCGCGAGCATGACTCACGTGGAACAATGGGAATTGATCAAAGTGAAATCGACCGATCTGGCGGCGGTGATCGAAGAAGCCGGATTGTATTCTGATTGAATGCGTTCTTAGCGATGGCATAAATTTTGCTCATCTGGGTTTACTATCCTTCTGATACCTGATATTAAGGCATCAGAAGGTTCTATTTTTAAGGGAGCGAGGGTTGGAATGTGGGCATTACTTCGGTCGATTCTGGTTCAGGAACGAGAATATTCCGAGTCCATCGCTGACCTCGTCGAGACCACTCAACAATCGGTGGTTTATTGCGTTCTGGTGTTATCGCTGGTTGGATTGGTCTGGGTAACCGCCAGCCACCCGGGGGAATTGTTGCTTCGAACGACGCCAATCATGGTCCTTCTTCTGGGGCTGGGGGGATTGGTTTCAGGAATGATTCGACGGCATCAATTTTTTCTGTCTCAAATTGTCTGGCAGACTGGGCTGATGGGTTTAATTGTGCTCGGATATTTGCTGTTTGAGATTCCTCAAATCAGTTTGCTTCTGATTTTCCTGCCGCTCATAGGAATGGTGACAATGGGATGGGGTTTTGCACTGGCGGTCGAAGGCGCTGTCCTCCTCCTGGTGCTTTTTCTTGGGCATCATGCCAATCCACCTCTGACCTCTCTGGATCTTGTACTGGTACTTGCAGGGAGCCTCGGAGGTGGTGTGTTGGGCTGGGCGGCAACAAGCGCCATGTTAACGCTGACTGAGTGGGCGATGACCAATTTTCACCAGGCCAGAGTCAATATCGCGGAAGCGCGTCGGCAAAGGGAAGAACTGCTTGAGACTCAGGAAGACCTGCTGCAAGCCAATCGAGAACTGGCAAGGCTCTCTCAACGATTAAAGGTGATGACCCAGATTGCGGAAGAAGCCCGAAGGGTAAAAAGCGTGGATTGGCAATGGCGGGAGCTGTTCTTGCCACCATCGCTCCGGTGATTCTTTATGCCTTTTTCCAACGGCAGATCGTCAGTGGCATTGCCACTGCAGGGCTGAGTGGAAGGTGAAATCCTGTTATGAAGGCAAACACACGCCAGGATTTGTTCCTGGCGTGTGTTTTTTTAATCCAGCTTTTCCCAAAGGAAATCGTAGGCACGACGGCCATGGATGCGATGGCGGCCTTCAAACAGATCGGTTTCCAACTCGCCCGTAGCACTATAAATGGAATAGATCTTTTCTCTGGCATGGCTGACAGCCTGTTGTACTGCAGTGATGGGAAAGATTGGGTCATAATTACCGCTTTCCACAAGTACCGGGCGGGGAGCAATAAGGCCGATGAGGTCATGCATCTCTCCGAAGCGAGCTAAACCAGGGACATAATTGCAGAAACAGTGATCCATAGCCAGAATACTGGCCCGGAACGAAGAATAATATCCGCTGATTACCACGGCGCGAATTCTCTCATCGAGGCAGGCAGAAAAAAAGGTATGCATTCCCCCGCCAGAAATTCCCATGGCGCCGATTCGTTGCGGGTCGACATCATGGCGGGTGAGCAGGTAATCAAGCAGACGGCGGGCGTCAAAAGCGCGCAGACCAATTACCGATCCTCCAAGGTGGATTGCCAGGGCTGCAGTGTGATGGCAGGTTGTAGGCACGGGTTGCCCAATGGTTTGATTCAAATAAGAGAAATCAGTTTGCCTTTCTCCGAAACAGGAAATTTCGGGAGCGGCTACCATGAAACCCCGCTGGCAAAGAGCCACTCCAAAGTCACGGTGGTATCCATCCGGGGTGTTGCGTTCCTCGCCATCTTCCCAAAGGCCAACGATATCTTTAACCCCATAACCATGTCCATGCAAGGCCAGGACCAGCCGATAGGGGGGAGTGACGTGTTTGGGGATGAGAAGGTAAAATGGGAGAAGAGCATGTTGCCATGTCCGTATAAGCCACTTTTCACGGCGGTAATTTCCTTTATCCACGGTTTCCAGTAATTTTGGTTCAAAGGGTGCAGCAGGTAAATTGGTAAACCCGATGGCCTGGTCTAAAGCGGGGCGCACCTTCGCTTGCCAGGAACGCGCCTCATCCATAGTTTGAGCTGTAAATCGATAGGGTGCGTCTTCGGGATGATAGAGTTGCCATAACCCGAATGCAGGTTGGAGCTCGGGGAATTCGCTGGAGCGTAAAATTATGGTGGACATGAAGTAAGGCCTCCCAAAGTGGGTAATCCATTATTTTGCTGTATTCATTCATTATAGAACGGTTTGTTAATGTAGATCGGTATCGGAAAGTCAGTTTTACCAACGGTGCTAAAATTTAACCGGTGATAAATTCAACCAACTCTCCTGAGAAGGGATAATCAGAGGAAAAATGTCAAAAACTCTTTCGATCGGTAAAATTCGTGGTTTACAGCAGACCTCGACGGGGCGAGGAGTCTTTGCGATTTGTGCACTGGATCACCGCAATAATTTGCGCCAGTTATTGCATCCTGATGACCCCGCTGCCACTACCCGCGATGAAATGATCTTTTTTAAAGTGGATCTGGTTCGGGCTCTTGCTCCCGTTAGTAGCGCGGTTCTGGTTGATCCTGAGTTGAGTGCGGCTCAAATTATCGCTACAGGGGCGTTACCCGGGACGACGGGTATGCTGGTGGCAGTAGAGGCTTCAGGGTATTCGGGTAACCCGGATGCCCGTGAGAGCAAAATTTTACCCGGTTGGAGCGTAGCGAAAACTCGCCGTATGGGAGCCAGTGCTGTAAAACTGCTGGTATATTATCATCCCAATGCGCCGACGGCCTCGATGATTGAAACCCTGGTTAGAGAGGTTGCCGATCTTTGCGCTCGCGAAGACCTTCCACTGTTTCTTGAGCCGCTTTCCTATTCGATCGATCCTTCTCGTAAAAAACTCGCTCCTGATGAGCGCAAGTGGGTAGTTGTTGAAACTGCGCGTCGCCTGACGCCCCTGGGAGTGGATGTTTTAAAAGCCGAATTTCCACTGGATATTGAGGCAGTATCCGATGAAATGGAGTGGCGCAAGGCATGCACGGCTCTTAGTGAGGCAAGTGTTGTACCATGGGTATTGTTATCGGCCTCTGTGGGAATAGAAACCTATATGCGCCAGGTCACGGCGGCTTGTCTTGCGGGAGCTTCTGGAGTAGCTGTGGGAAGGGCTGTGTGGAAGGAAGCGACGGAGTTTACAGGGCAAGCGCGTTTAGATTTCTTGAACACTACTGCTCGAGATCGTATGGAGCGTGTGACTTCTCTCGTCAACGCCTTGGCTCGCCCATGGAATGAATTTTATCAACCTGAACCGATCGGTGTACAATGGCACGCTGAATATCCGGAGTGAGAAACTTATGAAGCCACTGAAAGAAGTTGTCCGGCGGCTTATTGACCTGCGAAAGCAGGGACAAAAAATGACTCTGCTGGCAGTATGCCCAAATTCCGGCGCAGTATTGGAGGCCGCAATTCAAGCAGCAGCTTCGCATCGAAGTGTGATGTTGTTCGCTGCGACATTGAACCAGGTGGATCGTGATGGTGGCTATACCGGCTGGACTCCGAAAAGTTTTGTGGAAGACATGCAAAGGCTGGCCAACAGGATAAACTGGAATGGGCCTTTGTATCCTTGCCTTGACCACGGAGGTCCATGGCTGAAAGACAACCAGGCGCAATTTCCTTATTCGAAGACCGAAGCGGAAGTCAAAGAAAGCCTGTTTGCCTGCCTTCATGCCGGATATGCTCTACTACATATTGATACTACCGTTGACCGAAGCCTGCCACCTGATATGGCACCCGCCATTGAGGTGGTTGTGGATCGGGCTGTCTCATTGATTGAAGCCGTTGAGAAGGAACGGAAACTTCATCGATTGCCCGAGGTTGCTTATGAAGTTGGCTCCGATGAAGTCCATGGCGGACTGGTGGAATTTGACCGATTCCGAGAGTTTCTCATCCTTCTAAAGAAGAAGCTCGATCATGCTGGATTGAGTGAGGTCTGGCCAGTATTTCTGGTGACGCAAGTTGGGACGGATCTCCATACTACTCGTTTTGATGTAGAAGTGGCGAAACGCCTATTTGATCTGGTCAGTCCGTATGGAAGCCTGATCAAAGGCCATTACACTGACTGGGTGGAGAACCCTGAGATGTATCCGGAAACGGGGATGGGGGGAGCCAATGTGGGACCTGAATTTACCACGGTAGAATATCTTGCACTTAAGGAATTATGCGTTCGAGAGAATGAACTTCTCGGTGGAAGCCCTGACAAGGCTTCTAATTTTATGGGGCACCTTGAAAATGCCGTAGTCGAATCGGGGCGCTGGAAGAAATGGCTCTTCCCGGAAGAAAAAGGAGTTCCCTTTGAGGAATTATCGAAGGAGCGCCGGGAATGGCTAACTCAAACCGGGGCACGTTATGTTTGGAGTCAACCCGCGGTACGCCAGGCCAGAGGGCGACTCTATGAGAACCTACGTGAAGTGATTTCAGATCCCCATGCATGTGTTGTCGGGCAGATTCAACAGGCGATTGACCGGTATATTGAGGCATTTCACCTGACAGATTCGGCCAGCCTGTTTGAATGACATTGGAGCGAACCAACTCAGGAGATTGAAGCAATGAATAAGGATCGAGTTAAGCTAGCTGTTGTTGGCGTGGGAAACATGGGAAGTTTCCATGTGCGTGATCTGGCCAAACAGGCTACGGCAGAGCTTGTGGCCATTTGTGATATCGACCGGGAGAAAGCCGATCGATATGCCTCAGAATTCGGCGTACCGGCTTTTTATGATTACCGGGAAATGCTTGATCGGGCTACCCTCGATGGGGTAGTGATTGCCACTCCGCATTACGATCATACCCCGATCTCTATAGATGCGTTTAAACGAGGGCTGCATGTCCTGGTTGAAAAACCGATCGCTGTTCATGTGAAAGATGCGCGGAAAATGATCGCGGCTTATCAGGAGGCGCGAAAGGTCAAACCTGATCTGGTTTTCGCCATTATGTTCCAACAGCGCACGTATGGATTCTGGCGCAAAATTAAATCGTTGATCGATGATGGCGAGCTGGGAAAACTGGTACGCACTACCTGGATCATCACGGATTGGTTCCGAACACAGGCCTATTACGACAGCGGCGGTTGGCGAGCAACCTGGAGAGGAGAAGGGGGAGGGGTATTGCTCAACCAATGTCCGCATAATCTGGACCTGTTTCAATGGTTTACCGGAATGCCCAGGAGGGTGGCTGGATTTGCTTCAATTGGGAAGTATCACAATATTGAGGTTGAGGATGAGGTTACCGGTTATTTCGAATACGAAAATGGGATGGTCGGCCATTTCATTACCACTACAGCCGAGTCTCCGGGGACGAATCGCCTCGAGATTGTTGGAGAGAATGGCAAACTGGTCTTTGAAGATGGAAAACTCACCTTTGTGAGAAATCGACAGTCGATGTTTACTTTTTCAAAGACCTCAAAAAGTGCCTTTGATAAAGTGGAAGCCTGGGAGATCAATATCCCCTACCATCATCATGGTGAAGGTGGGCACCGTTTCGTCCTGGAAAATTTTGCAAGGGCTATCCTTTTTGGCGAGCCATTAATTGCCAGGGGTGAGGAAGGGTTAAATTCACTTACCTTGAGCAATGCCATGATGCTTTCTTCCTGGTTGAAAAAGCCAGTGGAGCTTCCTCTGGATGAGGACGAATATGAGGCACGGTTGATGGAACTGGTTCGAACCTCACGCTTTCAAAAACCAGCTCCGGTTGCCCTGGATGAAGATCTCAATAAATCCTTTGGTTTTCATTAAAACAGGGGAAGGATGATGGTGAAATTATCTTTTACCACTTTGGGGTGCCCGGAATGGGACCTGGATAGGATCTGCTCTCGCGGCAGAGAGTACGGATTTGACGGGGTGGATTTTCGGGGTTATTTGGATACGATTGACATTACCACCCTGCCTCTCTTTACACGCGAGGGGGAGCAAACAAGGCGCCGGCTGAATGATGCTGGTCTGGAAGTGAGTGGCATCAGTTCAAGTATTACCGTATGTGTGTCTGAGCGACGATCGCAAAACCTTGAAGAGGCAAGACGGACAATTGCCGTGGCCAAATTACTCGGAGCCAAATATATTCGTGTCTTTGGCGGGGGAGACCTGCGTCATCACAGCCGGGAAGAGCTGGCAACGATTGGGGCAGATATGATGCAGAGCATCCTCAGTTTAGACGGGGCTTCGGAATTGGTCTGGTGCTTCGAAACCCATGATTTATGGATACAATCGCAAGACTGCCGGTTATTACTTGATGCGGTACCTTCTCCGGCGTTTGGAGTGTTATGGGATATGGGGCACACTCCCCGTGTAGGCATGGAAATGCCTGCAGAAACTCTGAAAGCTCTTGGGAAGCGAATTGCTTATACTCATATTAAAGACGCGGAATATAACCCTCGCCATCCTCTGGCAATGAATGATGGGTGGAGATATTGTTTGCCAGGAGAAGGAATGCTGCCCATCCGTGAGGCGGTGCTCCTTCTGGTAGAGAGTGGATACAATGGCTGGATGGTTTTTGAACATGAAAAGCGATGGCACCCTGAATTGCCTGGGCCGGAAGAGGCCTTCCCGGCATTTGTTCGCTGGGCTCAGAAGACGCTGAATCGGGAGGAATAGCATGTATTACAGTGGATTTGCCGATGAAGCGGGAGACTCGCTGGATGTACAAATTCGAGCGACCAAAGAATTGGGGTGGAAAGCTATTGAGGCTCGGAATATCGATGGAGTCAATCTGACGGATCTTTCAGATGAACAATTTGAACGTGTTTACGAGATGCTTTCGGAAGCAGGCGTTGAGGTGGATTGTTTCGGGAGTGCAGTGGCCAACTGGAGCAAGCATCCACGGAGTGATGAAGACTTTGACCGCAGTAAGGCTGAGTTAATGCGGGCCATTCCACGCATGCACCGTCTGGGCACGAAACTGATTCGCGGGATGAGTTTCATGGTTGCTCGGGACGAACCTCCTGATAACCCCGACCTGGAGAAACTCATTTTCGCAAAGGTAAAGCATCTTGTGCGTATGTGTGAAGATGGGGGTGTGATTTATTTGCATGAGAATTGTGCCAATTATGGAGGACTTTCCTACCAGCATACTTTAAAGTTACTGGAGGCTATAGATTCCCCTAATTTCCGATTGGTTTTTGACACGGGAAACCCTGTTGGAACGGATCGACGTATTGGAACGCCACCGTACCCAAAGCAAAGCTCGTGGGAATTTTATGAACAGGTGCGAGAGTTTGTGTTACGGGTGCATATCAAAGATGCAATCTGGAAGCGCGATACCGGGGGAATTTTTGCTGAACTTGAGCACACCTTCCCTGGAGAGGGACATGGTGACGTGAGGAAAATCATTGCAGATTTAAAAGCCAGAGGTTTTCAGGGGGCTTTGTCCATTGAACCTCACCTGGCGGTTGTCTATCACGATGATTCAACGAAGTCGTCTGAAGAAATTCGCTATGCTAATTACATAGAATATGGGCGAAGGTTAATGCGCCTGGTGGCAAGCCTATAAGGTCGGGGGCGGTCCCAGCAGACCGCCCCATTCCTTCACATCAGGTGGTTACCTTGAGCCAGCCGCCATCAATGTAATAGGTTGAGCCAACGCAGTAACTGGCCTTATCGGAGGCGAGAAAAACAAACAGGTTGGCTATTTCTTCCGGAGTGGCGAATCGCCCAATGGGAGCATTCTCTCTGGCAATGTTCTCCAGGTATTGTTCCCAGGTGGTCTCTTTTCCTTCGGTCAGCAGTTTTGCAGTTTTCACCCAGTCAGGGGTCATCACCAGCCCGGGATTGACCACATTGACGCGGATTTTCATGGGGATCAGTTCATTGGCTAAACATTTAGAGAACATCACCAGCGCGGCTTTTGTAGTGTTGTAGATGGGCTCATAATAGAGGGGTTGGGTTGCGCAAATGGATGCGTTATTGAGGATGACACCACCACCGCGGTTTGCCATGCCCGGGGCAAGGGCGCGCGAAAGCCGGACTGCTGCCATGACGTGTAAGTCCCAGTAATATTGCCAGCGCTCGTCGGGTGCGGTAAGAATCTTTTCTTCACTTCCCGTACCTGCATTGTTAATGAGGATGTCGACCCCACCAAATGTGGCATGAATGGCGGTTGTAAAAGCCTCAATATCCTCAACTTTACTCACATCTGCCCGAACACCCAGCACGTGCACACCAAATTCTTTTTCAATCCGATGGCATTCGTCTTGCAATCGGTCTTCGTTCCGGGCGCAAAGCGCCAGATGAACACCTTCTTCTGCAAATGCACGGGCAATGGCCAGGCCGATTCCCACACTGCCGCCTGTAATGGCGGCTACTTTTCCCTTTAACCCCAGGTCCATGCTTACCTTCCTCTTTCCCTATTCTGTTTTTATTTTACAGGTCAATCATGACTTTGATGTAGTTCCCACCCGATGACTCGATGGTATGGTAGGCCTCTAAATACTGCCGAAACGGGAAGCGATGAGTGATCATGGGGCCGAGACAGAGTCTTCCCCCGGACACGAGTTCGATCGCGCGCAGGTAATCTTCTTTCTGGTACATTAAAGTCCCGATAAGGGTCAATTCGTGATCCTGAACCAATCCGAGATCAACCACAGGTTTTTGCCCGAAGACTCCCACGACAACAATAGTGCTGCCCTTCCGGGCAATTTCGATAGCGCTGGTGATCGTATCTTGTACCCCAACGCATTCGAAAATTACATCGGCTTTCCGCTCGCCCATGTATTCAACTACGGCTTTGGCAAGGTCCTCCTTGCGGGGATTCACCACTTTTTCGAAGCCGCATGTTTTCGCCATTTCCACTTTGTAGTCACTGATGTCAGTGATCATTACTTTTGCGGCACCAAGGGCTCGGGCACATTGTCCTACCAGACTGCCAATAGTGCCAGCTCCCAGAACAAGGACGTGTGCTCCAGAGACAGAACCGAAGCGGCGCAGAGCATGGACGGCTACTGAAACCGGTTCGACCATTGCACCCTCATCCAGTGAAACGTTCTCGGGGAGTTTTAAGACTTTTTCGGCGGCGACCGGGAAATATTCCTGCCCGGCGCCATCTGTCTGGAATCCCATGACTTTCAGGTGGTCACAAATATGGTACTGCCCAGTTTGACATGGATAACATTTTCCACAGGTAACCTGGGGCATGAAAACCACTTTATCACCAGGTTGAAACTCAGCGACCCCGGGGCCTACCTCGGCAACTATTCCTGAAACTTCATGCCCCTGCACTACAGGATAGCCAGTATAAGGGTGTTTCCCGTGATAAACATGGATGTCCGAGCCACATACCCCAATTCGACGCACCTGGATGAGTACTTCCCCGGCCTGGGGCTGAGGTTTATCGATTTCGCGAAACTCTATTTTTCCGGGTTGGGTCATGACCGATTGTAACATTGCACAAACCTCCTTCTTGTTGGAAAGAATACCATTTATCCGTGGAGTGCGTACTCAATTAAGTCGGTAAGCGGACAGGTGGCCAGCCCGATGACATGGTCAGCTCCGCCATAAAAGACGTAGACCACTCCATTGACTACAGGGTTGGCGCAGGAGAAGACCACGTTTGGCACATCACCCCGCAACTCCCACAATTCTTCAGGCCAAAAAATGGGTTCCCGTGGGCGACGAATTACCCGGGTTGGATCTTCCAGGTCGAGTAAGACTACACCCATACGGTAAACTCGTTCCTGGTTATAACCATGGTTGATTAATAGCCAACCGTGCTCTGTTTCAATGGGGACGCCATTGCTCCCCACACTCAGGCTATCCCATCCCTGCCCAGCACGCGGTCCATAAATGGGTTTCATCCACTTTTCAGGCCAGGTAAGCAAGTCCTCTGAATAGGCCAACCAAACCTGGGGCCAACGACGATGCAGGGCGGCATAGCGTCCGTTGATTCGGCGTGGAAAGAGCACATGGTCTTTGTTGTCTTCTCCACGTACGATAGGGCCCAGGGTTTCCCAGGTGATGAGATTATGGCTACGGGCTACCATGGGAAGGATACCTCCCCCGAGATGAGTGGGTTTCCCTTCACCTGAAAATTCCCGTCCGTAGGCGGTAAAGGTCATGTAGAATGTCCCTTCAATTTCTACCACGCGAGGGTCTTCTACCCCGCGGGAATCAGCAGCATCCCGGGGTTCAAGGATGGGTTGTTGAAGGCGATTCCAGTGAAGTCCATCCTGACTGACAGCATACCCGATACGACTAATCCAATCGAGCCCTTGCGCCCGGTAAAGCATGTGGAAAAGGCCATTGTGGTAAATCACCGCTGGATTGAAAACGTTGTAGCACTGCCAGGGAGATTGCAGATCGGGTAAAAAGATGGGACTGGCAGGATGGCGGGATAGTTTCATGAGAGATGCACTCCTTATTCGTCGAGGTTTTAATGGGTCCAGGCGGAACCCAATTCCCAGAGCGTGAAGTCTCGAATTTGAATGTGACCGGATTGAGCGCTTACCATAAATTCAGGGAATTCTGAATCGGGCAGGTAGCATGAAGTGAAAGAGACCAATCCATCCTGGGCGAATAACTCCAGAGAAGTTCGATCAACCAGGATACGTACTTTGAGAGGTCCCGAAAGAGGTAAAAGTGGGGCGGTCTGGCCCTGGTAGGAAATGGTTCCTGAATGAAGATCAAAAACCACTTCTTGGCCATGGATTTTAAACTTCAGCCTACCATGGCTTTCCGGTTCGATCTGGCAGGAAAAATCGATCAACCCATTATTTAAGTTGGGAAGAGTAAAACTGTTATTCTGGAGTGGAATTTCTGAGTAATAATGCCGCTGAATATAAAGGGTTTCAATCTCACGAACGGGTAAACGAGATAAGCGCAAGCCAAGAGGCGTCTGTACGAGGCGGAGTTCGCATGGGAAGCTCATTTGCTGGTTGAAAGGCATCCCCGGGTACTTCCCTCCGCGCATCCAGGCAATCTGAATCCGGCGTCCTTCCGGGGCATCACTGTACGTTTGACATGCATAACAATTGGGTCCGTAATCTCCGACGATTAAATTGGTTTCGGGTTGGAAGTGCTTTCCATCAAAGCTTCCAATATAGTAGCGCCCATTCCCTGCAATCCACACCCATTTAGAAAAGTTTGAGCTGCCTTCCAGGGAGATTTCAAAGAAATCAGGGCATTCGATACTATCAGGGGCAAAAAGAGTATGTAGAGGTGACCAGGTTTTCAGATCGGGGGAGGAAAAGAAGGCAAACTCGTTTCCATCGAGATAAAGAGTCATAATCCAACGACGAGATGGAGCATGCCAGATGACTTTTGGATCACGGTTCTCGGGGCGCACACATGCCAGCACCGGGTTCCCTGGATATTTTTGCCAGGTATATCCCCCATCGGTGGAATATGCCAGACACTGTGTAAAGGATTTCCCCTCTGAAGCTGGCGAAGTGTTTCCAGCGGCAGTATAAATTAGAACGATAGGAGGGTGCCCCCCCTGTTGAAATTCAGTAGTATTTTCCCAATCTACCACAGCACTCCCGGAGAACATGGTGCCCAGTTCGTCGGGTTCGAGAACATTGGGAAGTTGTTGCCAGTGGACAAGGTCGGGACTGATGGCATGTCCCCAGGTCATATTCCCCCATTCCAGGCCAAAGGGATTATGCTGAAAAAACAGGTGATAGATTCCCTGATAATAAAACAAACCATTGGGGTCATTCAGCCAATTTTTTCTGGCGGTGAAATGAAACTGGGGGCGAAGAGTCTCGTTGTAATCAGTGGTATCGACCATAGGTCCTCGCTGTTTCAATCATTGCATGAAGGTTTTCAAAAGGAGTATCGCGACCGCATTGATCGCCTGTAGACAGAATAAACCTACCTCCATCAGCCGCAGCGTCGATTGCCCGTTTGCTGGCAGAAATGACGTCCTCCGGAGTTCCATGAAGCATAACCCGGGTGGTGTGCAAATTCCCTTTCAGAGTCAATTTATTTCCATAAAGATGTTTAATCTCTGCCAGATCGCAATCTCCCATAGGAGGTTCCTCAAGAGGGTCAATTACGGTTAGCCCCGTTTCTTCCGCAAAAATTCGCACCAGCTCTTTTTCTGGGCCGCACGAATGCACATGACTGAATATCCCATCCCGGGAAGCCATTTCCAGAACTTTTTGGACGGCTGGAAAGGCAAGTTGATGGAAGATTTTTACGGACTGGAACACCAGGGTGCCTGACCCGCCAACACAGATGAAATCGGGTTTGACTTCAAGAGACATGATGCGTTGATAGCGTTGAACGGCTTTCTCAATTCGTTCTTCAGCCCAACGCTCATGAAGTTCGGGATGATCAAAATAATAAAAAATTTCTTCCTGGTTGTTGAGTGCTGCGGTGGAAGTAACAAACACTCCCACCAGTCCCTGATCTCCCATTTGTTCTTTGACGCGCTTCAATCCGTTGGGGCCTAAATCTACCACTTTCCGACCTTCTACAGGTTCCCAACGCCTAGGGACCGGAGGGAGAGATACTTTCTCAGGGGGAATATTCATGGTAGGAGGGTCAGCAACATAATAAACATTGACGGTAGGTTTCCATACCATCTTCCCATTTTCTTTGCGCCCTGCCTGAGTTATGATGCGCTCGGTACTTCGGAAAACAATAAAATCTTCCCAGCCTTCATCCCTGACTTCCTCGGGGAAAGTCAATGGGAAATAACCATCCATGAGAGAGTCGATGTTGAAATATTTTGCGCATTCTATGTAGGCTTCCCAGATGGGTGGGTCATTATAAAGGTAAAGTTGCCAGAAAGGCTTTCCGGTTAATTTAGCCGGTATCATGTTTGAGAAATCAGGCGCTACAGGGACGCAGTCGGGGATTTCACCTTTCAGGACTGTTAATAATCTCTGGCGAGGATTCATAAAATGCTCCGTTTCACAGTGAAAACGATGGCGTCATTAGCCGGTATTGAGCAAACCCATTCATGGTTGGCTTTTTGTTCTGGAGGTTCTCCCCTCCAGCTTTGATCGGGCTTCCATCCAACTGGCAAGGTGATGAGCTCATTCTGGAAGGATGGACTGTAGTTGATGAGGATTAATAGCCGGGTGGTCTCGTCCAAAGGATGTTCGGTAGTTCCAACCTGAGGATTAGATTTTCGAGAAATTTTCTGGCCGGACATTTCTTCAAAAATCATTTGATAAATTTTCCAGAAGGGTTGTGCTTTTGGGTCATAAAAAACCCCCGGGCTTTTAACCAGAGTGATTTCCAGAGGCAGGGAGAGAAAAATAATCTTCCCCTTTCCATAAGGATGAAGGGTGAACACGGGGTTGCCATCTGGCTCTACGGCGAGTGCTTTTGCGCCTTGCAGGGCTAATTCCAGGCGAATCGGGGCGTCCAGGGTTAATTCGCCAAAGGCACTGCTGGTGAAATGAACAGCCTGTGAACGGTGAGAACGGGTTTGAATTTCAACCCCAAAAGGTTCATTGAAAGGTGATAAGAGGCCATCATGGTAAGAAACGTAAAGAATGGCCCCTTCTCTAACACGGTTAAGCAATTGTAACCAGCGTTGACGGGAAATGACAGATTGCCCCCGAACGCAGGGTAGCAAATAACATGGTGCGGATGGGAGGGATTGGTCTGCGAATCGGAAAGAGAGATCGAATCCGGCCTGTTTAGACAGGATAAAGGTGGCAAACGCAACTCCCCATTGATCCTGATCGTGCGAGAGAATGCAGACTGCGTCTTTCAATGTTTCTGGCAGTTGGTGGATGGGCAATTTCTCAAGCCAGCGTCGAAAGTTTCCGAATTCTATTAAGACTGGTTTCGGAGCATGTTCGAGGGTCAATAAACCCAACTCCCTTTCACATGCATTCCAATCATAAGGAGCATGTTCAAGGTGTGACTGGTCAAAAGCACACCACCAGAGCAGGCCATGACAACCATGAGCCCAGAGTGAAAAGAGGCAGGTCCGAGCAAAGTCGGCGGCAATGCGGTCACTTGCAAGGAAGGGACCCAGTGTGCCCAATTCTTCGGGAAATGTCGGTTTTCCGCCAATATCGGCATAAAAACGGGTTTCGGCGGTTGAATGTAAGATTGTCCGTATGGTATGGATGGGATCCAGATCGCAATAGGGGGTGAAATACGGATATGGATGGGTTGTGAGAATATCGTTCCATTCTGCTTGATCTTGAATGCGCCAGATAGCATCAGGGTCTGGGGAAAGGGAATGCATACCAGAGATCACAGGGCGGAATGGGTCTTCCGCGCGAATGGTGGTGGTAATGGCAGAGGTCCACTCCCAGGCTTCTTCGGGTGAGGACAGTGGTGCCATGCAATTACATTCATTGCCCAAATCCCAGGCTAAAATTGCAGGATGATCTTTCATCTCTCGGACAAAGAAGCGAACAAAACGCACCTGCCATAAACGGGCAAATGGATCTGAAAGCACATTCCGTCCCTCGAGTGCGGGTGGAACAAAAAGCCTACCACTCATCCAGCCGGTTAAAATTCCGACGATCAATTTTAAATTCATGGTTTCGGCCAAGTCGGCAAAGCGCCTGAAGCGAGACATCATGATGGGATTTACGCCAGAAAAACCAGCATCATCTTCTGGAAGAGGAGCTTCACCAAAACGCACTTCTTTTGGAGTTCCGGCGCCAGCCCGTAACAAAGTGATAGGTTGAAAATCGGGCCAGAGAGGGAATACTCGTAAAATTTGTAATCCATGCCGGGCAAGTACCTGAAGGTCGTGCCGGACAATATCTTCTTTCCAGTCTGACCACATACGGGTCCCTGCATGTGAGGCCCAATAATTACAGCCGATTATAAAGTTGCCAGGTTGGGTGAGGAGTGATTCTGGTGTGCCCATGGATTCTACCGCCCGAAAAATTTTAGAGCGAATTAATTGTAGCATTCCTTGGGGGATTGTAAGAGTTTTATAAGATGGCTTGACATCTCGGTTTGAGCAAGTAGAATTGATTTCCATAAGGAGATGCTATGAAATCAGAGATATTCCCTTCTGGATTGGTTCCGATGGTTACCGAAGTCACCGAGCGTGGTGAACGAGCTTATGACATATATTCGCTGCTATTACGCAACCGCATCATTTACCTTGGTACAGCGATTGATGACAGGGTTGCGAATAATATCGTGGCACAAATCCTGTATTTAAGTAACGAGGATCCCGAAGCTCCGATCAAAATGTATATTAATTCGCCGGGTGGCCAGGTATACGCCGGGCTGGCCATTTACGATGCTATGCAGGTGGTGCCTAACCCGATCAGTACCCTGGCAGTGGGAGTGACAGCATCTTTTGGTACAGTTCTTTTAACGGCTGGAACGAAAGGGATGCGATACGCCTTACCGAACGCCACGATCCATATGCACCAACCTCTGGGGGGAGCACAGGGACAGGCTACAGAAATTGAGATTCAGGCTAAAGAAATCCTCCGTCTGAAGGCACGTTTGAATCAGATTCTCTCAGCCCATACGGGGCGAACTGTGCAGGAGATTCAGCGGGATACGGATCGAGACCGGTATATGACCGCTGATCAGGCAGTTGAGTATGGACTGGTGGACTCGGTGATGGAAATTCCTGCTGTAAAACGCTTACCAGGTCTATAAATCTAAAATCGAGGTGCCTCCGTTGTTTGTTTCTGAGAGGGATGCGTTGCGCCGGGAGAAGGATGATTACTTTCGAACCAGCCGGCATAGCCCGTTAAGTGCCGAGCAAAAAGCTACCTTTCAGGGTTTGCAGTATTTTCCGGCCAGTGAACAATGGGTGTTTGATGTCCCCCTGGAGCGGTACGCTTCTCCAAAAAAGGTGCTTCTAACCACCAATACCGGAGATGTGCAGGAATATCTTAATGTTGGGCAGGTGTGTTTCTCTGTAAATGGTGAAGAGGTAATCCTGCAGGTTTATCAATCTATCCCGGGAGATGATTACTTTATCCCCTTTGTAGATGCTACAGCTCCGCATGAAACGTATGGAGCTGGGCGTTACCTGGAACCGGACATTATCCGAGAGGGCTGGTTGCGATTGGACTTCAATCAGGCTTACAACCCTTATTGTGCCTATAATGACCTGTGGAGTTGCCCAATTCCCCCTGTGGAAAATCGATTGAAGATTCGTATTGAAGCAGGAGAGATGAACTTCCATGAGTAAAAAACTACGGGGAGATCCCCGTAGTTTTTTATAATCAACCAGTGCAAATACCAAACTCGTATTGCCTTGCCCAGGTATCTTTGTCGCCGGGAAGGAGCTCAATTTTTTTGAAAACTTCTACACTTACCACATGTGTGGTTCCCCATAAAGCTATGCGCTCTGGAGGGAAATTAACTTTTTCGCTCATGAACAGCCCATCATCCGAGTGATGAAGCTCCCACATGGTACAGAATTCTCCCTCAGATGGTTCGCGGAGTTGCTGAAGGTTTGTCAGGCGGCAGTAAAAAGGTGTGGCCGGTGTACGATGCCAGGATAGTTCTCTATCATTTACATTCAAAATGGAAACCTGTTTTTGAATATATTTTCTGGCGGCAGTATCTGCAAAAAAGGGAAGGAAACGTCGAATCCACTGGGGGAGCTGGTTTCGGACCATTGGGGTAATGTCTTCAAAGGCGATTTTCTGCGGAAAACGAAGGGTATAGTCTGGCCCAATCGGTCGTTGATTAATTCCGATGAAGTTATGTACATATTCATTGGTGAGGATGGACTTCTCCCCTGTATTTTCCAATTCGTATTGAATCATCATTCGATTATTTTCTACAGAAATCTGCTTTGTCAGTCGCGCTGCATACCCCCGGCACTCGATTGGATGAACCGTGAAAATGACCTGTTGCTTTGAAGCAGTTATTTCAATAGGAAACGGCTGAGAAATCTGGTGAGGATTCCAGAAGCTGTAGGTCGGGGAGTCCAGTCGGGTGAGCAAACCAATGCCCAGTTTGGGGAAACATTCCCCGGGCTTTGCCTCATCATAACCTATGGGCTGGTCAATTCCAAATTCATTACAAATGCCAATGCCGCCGGTTCCTTTTCCTGGAGTATAGTCCTCAGGAACACAAAAGGTATGCTGGCCATCCAGCGTGACCTGTGTAATGAACCCGCTCCAGTCGAAACGTGTGCCATGATAAGCCACACCAGGCTGAGAGATTTCTACCGTAAGCCGATCACTTTGGAGCATGATTGGTTGTTCGATATTCATGGGAATTCCTTTCATCCTGTCAATTGGAATGGATTAAAGTTGGTGTGCCAATCATAATAATCTTCCGATTCGGCTTTCTTTAGTGCCGTTACTACCCAGTAGGTTACAGGAGTCATCAAGACCTCGATTCCGACCTTGAAGATGTAATTTGTAATCACAAGGGTAGTGAAGATATCCCATGGGAAGACGCCTGCAAGGGTGGCAATTGCAATAAATAAGGAGGTATCGATGACCTCACCGATCAGGGTGCTGCCGATGGTCCTTGTCCAGAGCCAACGTCCCCGCGTTAAGAGTTTCATCTTTGCCAAAACATAGGAATTGCTAAATTCTCCGGCAAAATAAGCGATCAGGCTGGCGAATACGATTCCTCCGGAACTAAATCCGCCCAGAATGGCATCGTAAGCCTGTTGTCCGGCATAGTTCTGCCAGGTGGCTTCACCGGGAAGGCCCTGGATGATACGAAAAACCAGGGCTGAAAAAGCCAGGGCAACGAAACCTGCCCAAATTACTCGCCTTGAACGCCTGTATCCGTAGACTTCAGTAAGTACATCCCCAAAAATATAACTGACAGGAAAGAGGAGAGTGCCGGCATCAAAGGCAAGATGAAACCCCAAAATAGTGACTCCCCAATCTACAATTTTTGCGGCTGAAGCAATGTTACTGATCAAGAGAACGGTAACGAAAACGACCATGACCAGGTCAAAATAACGATATGGACGGAAAGTTTCGTCAGGTTTGATCTTCGTTGTCATATAGTGTTCGATTTATAACGCCGGGTTACTTTTAATCTTACCCTGAAATCCGAAAGATGTGGGAATGTCTGAGTTGACTGGTTGGAGTGCAAATATTTGCCTGTTTATTAAGAATATGATAGACTTATCGATTGCCATGTTCAAATATCTTCTGCACTGGGTGATTGTTTTCTGGTTAGGAGGTAACTTAAACCTGCTGGGTCAGCAGGTGTTGATTGATTCACCACGACCAGGGGAGGCTCTTCAGGGGCAGGTGCCTATCATCGGTACCACTGACATTGAGGGAATTCGTTCTTTCGAAATCAGCTTTGCGTACCAGCGAGACGACACCAACACCTGGTTCTTAATCGGACAGGGGGAGGGTGTTTTTCGCGGTCAAACCCTGGCGGTCTGGGATACTACAACGATTAGTGATGGAATCTACCGATTAAGGATCCGGGCTTTTCTGAACGACGGTCGAACTCTGGAGTCGGTAATTACAGGGTTAAGGGTGAGAAACTATTCTCCAATCGAAACGAATACTCCGGAACCAGATCGAACGAGTATCCCGGGGGAAATTACAACCAGGCCTGCAGATTACCTTCCCGTGAAATTAACCAGCACAATTGAAGCTGAGCAGGATTTACAGGTTACCACGTCCATGCTCGGAAACAGTCTGGTGCGGGGCGGCTTTATTGCACTGGTCATCTTTATTATTTTGGCGGTGTATCTTGGATTACGAAGCCTGTTTCGCAGGGGGTAAAAGTGTTCCATTTTGGGAATCGACGATCTGAGCCTGAGGACGATGTTGCTCGTTATCTCATTGTCGGGCTGGGAAACCCGGGCCGCGAGTACCAATTTAATCGACACAATATTGGTTTCCTGCTTATTGATCGGTTGTGTAGAGAATTGTTAACCACTCCAGGAATGGTTCAATCCAAGGCGATCATCGCGAAGGCGCAATTTGCCGGAAAAAAGATCATTCTTGCAAAACCCCAGACCTATATGAATCTTTCCGGGCAATCGGTTAGCTCTCTGGTGCGTTTTTATAAAATTCCAAACGATCATTTACTGGTGGCTCACGATGACCTTGACTTGCCGCTGGGAACAATCCGATTACGCCCGGGTGGAGGTTCGGGAGGACAAAAGGGGGTTTCCTCTATCATTCAACAGCTTGGTACGCAGGACTTCCCACGGTTGCGGATTGGAATTGGGCGGCCACCTGGCCGTATGGATGCTGCGGCATACGTCCTGCAGGATTTTAATCAAGAAGAAAGAGAAATTTTACCTGAGGTTTTGGATCGAGCGGCCAAAGCGGCTCTGGTGTTTATTGAAAATGGGCTTGAGACAGCCATGAACCAGTTTAATGGGAATAAAAAGAATGGAAATTCCCTTGCTTGACAGGATTCGCACTCTTCCTCCGTTCCAGGATTTAGTCGTTGATCTGAAGAGCGGGATGTCGGTTCCGGGTTTGGCATTGCCTCGTTCTGCCCGCCTTCCGGTGAGCGAAGCGTTGAGGCGTGAACTGGTTCGTCCGGTGTTGTTAATCACCGATCGTGCTGACCGGGCTCTCATGCTTGCTGATGAACTGGGCTTCTGGTCACCCAATTCGCCTCGCTTTTATTTCCCAGAACCCAATCCTTTATTTTATGAACAGGCCGCCTGGGGAAACGTGACCCGGAGAGATCGTTTACAGGTACTGGCTGCTCTTGCAAGCCTTTCTCTCCCCGGAACTTCACGTCCGGTTGAGCCTCCTATAATCGTTGCTCCTGTGCGGGCTGTGATGACACGTACGTTACCGCGGCGTGAATTTATCAAGGCCAGCAAATCCATTCGAGTGAAACAGGTAATTTCACTCGATATCCTCCAGCGTTCACTGGTGGAGATGGGATATGAACCCGCGGATATGGTCGTTGAACCCGGGCAATTTTCTCGCAGGGGGGGGATTTTGGACGTCTGGCCGCCTGCCGAATTGAATCCGGCCAGATTGGAATTTTTTGGGGATGAAGTAGATACTCTTCGTTCCTTTGACCCTGCAACTCAAAGAAAGCTTCATTCTATTGATCGGTTATCGATTACTCCAGCAAGAGAGATTCTACAGGGAAAACGTTCTGTAGAAACGGAATTGGATGAATTTTTCATTCCACTGGTACACACAACCCCTGCTACGATTGTAGATTATCTGCCACATGTCTCTCTGGTTTTAATCGATGATCTGGATCGGGTGCAAATGGCTGCCCTGGAAATTGAGGAACAGGCAGTTAAACTTCGCACCGAATCGATTGCGGAAGGCACCCTGCCTGAGGATTTCCCGGTTCCTTATGTGAGCTGGTCAGAATTGCTGGATCATTTAAGTGGTAAGGTTTGGGCGGAGCTGGGTCGGACTACCGCTGATGAAAACCCGAAGCTGGCTGAATGTTTTACTCCCGGCCCAAGGTATGGTGACAGGCTAAAACCATTTCTGGAATATGTCTATGAACGTTGCCAGGCGGGAGATCAGGTGGTGGTGGTTTCCAGACAGGTAGCCCGGATCCAGGAATTATGGCAGGAACAAGCACAACCCGCGATCCAGGTTCACCCGAGTTTTATTGAAGGCACCCTTAGTGAGGGGTGGGTTTTACGGCAGCCGGATGGTAAAAACCTTCATCTCCTGACCGATAGCGAAATTTTTGGCTGGGAGCGCCCTCAACCTCGCCTTCGTTCGCGGCAGGTTGTATCACCTCCTGAGGCTGAATATACGGATTTCAAGGTTGGAGATTATGTAGTTCATGTTGATTACGGCGTTGGCCGATATGCCGGGTTAATGCGCCGTGTTATGGAGGGGGTGGAAAGAGAATACCTCACCCTCGAATACGATGGAGGAGATACGCTTTTTGTGCCGGTGTATCAGGCGGATCGGTTAAGCCGCTATGTGGGACCAAGTGGAGAGCCTCCAGTCCTCACCCGTTTAGGCGGTAATGAATGGCAGGGGGTCAAGCAGCGAGTCCGCGAATCGGTGCTTGAGGTTGCCAAAGAACTGCTTGATTTATATGCACAACGGCAGGTAGCCAAGGGGTTTGCGTTCAGTAAGGATACTCCCTGGCAACAGGACTTAGAGGCGGGTTTCCCGTATATAGAAACCGAAGATCAGCTCCGAGCTATCGAGGCCGTAAAGCGAGATATGGAACGACCACGGCCTATGGATCGTCTTCTTTGTGGTGATGTGGGGTATGGAAAAACCGAGGTGGCGTTACGGGCGGCATTCAAGGCGGTGATGGATGGAAAACAGGTGGCAGTTCTGGTACCTACCACCGTGCTGGCGCAACAGCATTATGAAACCTTTAAACAGAGGCTTTCGCCTTTTCCAGTCACGGTGGAGATGCTCTCGCGATTCCGTAATTCCAGAGAACAGAATCGAATCGTCCGACAGCTGGCTGAGGGCTCGGTGGATATTATTATTGGGACGCATCGTTTGTTACAGCCTGATGTTCAATTTCGTGATCTGGGGCTGGTGATTATCGATGAAGAGCAGAGATTTGGCGTTACTCACAAAGAGCATTTCAAGAAACTGCGCACCTCGGTAGATGTCTTAACCCTGACCGCCACCCCCATTCCACGCACATTGTACATGGCACTCACGGGTGTGAGGGATATATCTCAAATCAATACGCCTCCTGCGGAACGCTTGCCTATCGTTACTCACATTGGCCCTTATTCACCTCGGTTGGTGCGCCAGGCGATATTACGGGAAATCGAGCGTGGGGGACAGGTCTTTTTTGTCCATAATCGGGTGCAAACCATCCATGGCATGAAACAACATTTACAGAAATTGGTGCCAGAGGCACGTATTGGAGTGGCTCACGGTCAGATGCCAGAAGATGAATTATCGAAGGTCATGATGCAGTTCACCGCGGGTGAAATTGATGTACTTTTATGTACCTCCATAATCGAATCGGGACTTGACATTCCGAATGCAAACACCCTGATTGTAGATCGAGGGGATACCTTCGGGCTGGCGCAGTTATACCAACTCCGTGGGCGGGTTGGACGTGGGGCGCAACGTGCGTATGCTTATTTTTTCCGTCATCGAAGAAAAAACCCCACCCCGGAAGGGCAGGAACGCCTGGAAATCATCGCCGAAAATACACAGCTTGGGTCGGGATACTCTATCGCCATGCGGGATTTGGAAATGCGCGGCGCCGGGGAACTGCTTGGGACACGCCAGCATGGAATGATTGCAGCGGTTGGATTTCATCTTTATACCCGAATGTTAGCCCAGGCTGTGCGGCAACTCCGTGAAGCTATGGGATTGAAAGGATCAGAAGAGGAGCAAGATCAGACCGCTGTCAGGTTGCCGGTTAGCGTAGATTTACCCCTTGCTATTGGGATTCCGGTAGAGTATGTGCCCGACCCTCATTTACGATTGAAGCTATATCGGAGGCTGGCCGACCTGGAACGTGAAAGCGAACTGGATACCCTGGAGGAAGAATTCATCGATCGATTTGGCCCTCTTCCAGAAGAAGTTAAGAATTTATTGTTCCAAATGCGGGTGAAATTACTCGCTCAAAAAGCCGGGCTGGCTTCTATCTCATTTGAGGGAGATCAACTGGTACTGCGTTTTCCAGCTTTGCCTGAAGGGGTGACTGACCGGAATCTCCCTGCTTTGGGTAAAGATGTACGTGCGGGGAAAAATGCCTATTGGATCGCGGGGGGAGGTAATGGTAATGGTTCCTGGAAAAGTCGATTACTGGACGTTCTTTCTGGTATGATTGAACTATCACAACCCAACCACGTCAGTCCTGTCAGGTGAGATAGAACTGTAAGAAAGAATAAAAGATCCGCCCTGGCTGGCTGTAATTTTTGGTTTTTACGAAGTATGGGTGGTTTATGTTTGTACAGATCATCCTGATCAGGCGATCTTTCTGTATTTATTGTGACTATGATCTGTTAGCAAATAAAGAAAACAAGATAGTTTCCTCTCCAAATACAGTTGGTGTAGATGGAATGAGTATGAAACATTAATGGACTTTGTTGACTTTGATTAAGAAACGATTTAGAATAGAACATAATTTCAGGTTTTGCCCGGGACGAATAAGGAGCTTCTGACATGGATTTTCGATTGCATTCTCCTTTCCACCCAACCGGAGATCAACCGGAGGCGATTGAGAAACTGGTTGAAGGTGTTCGGAAAGGGTACCGGCACCAGGTGTTGCTGGGGGCAACAGGTACGGGGAAGACTTTCACCATGGCAAACGTGATCTCCCGTTTAAATATGCCAGCTTTGATCATGGCGCATAATAAAACCCTGGCCGCGCAACTGTATGCCGAATTTAAGGAGTTCTTTCCAGAAAATGCGGTGGAGTATTTCGTCTCCTATTACGATTATTA
>AMZC01000751.1_pt1 | contig 73486 bp, 67 predicted proteins | sample 948551 | NCBI WGS metagenome assembly AMZC01 (sample SAMN01120625, study PRJNA171369) | bioreactor sludge metagenome | biome: sludge; isolation source: anaerobic thermophilic cellulolytic sludge from lab reactor | place: China: Hong Kong, Shek Wu Hui wastewater treatment plant | collected... | reverse complement strand
CAGCCTCGCCGATGTCCGCGGTGAGGCTGATTTATCTCTGGGTATTAGTATAGCAGGAAATTTTAACTTTCAAATCCGTTTTGAGGTGGCAGAATACCAAGCAAAAAATAACCACTTCATTACGGAGGAAAAACCATGTCGACTTCTATTCCGAATTCCGTTAATTTTTCTGATTTAGTTCAACAGTTCATCCAGGAACCCAGCCATGACCTCTCCAATGAGCCCACGAGAACGAATCCTGAATGCCATTAACCATAAACCGGTAGATCGTTTTCCAACCGATATATGGGCTGTACCTGAGGTGTGGCAAAAACTGAAAGATTACTTCCGCACCAATGACACCCTGGAAATTTACGAACACCTTGGAATCGATGGCATCATTGGCCTGAGTCCTGAATATCATGGGCCAGCCTTTCATGGGCCTGATCCCTCATTGACGTACAATGAATGGGGATGGGGTATGCGGAAAACCGAATACCAGGGGGGTATTTATGAGGAACAGGTGTATTTTCCGCTGGCTACAGCCGAAACCATCGAAGACCTGGAGCGCTTTCCATGGCCTGATCCGGAAGATTACGATTACAGTGTGATTGCGGAAAAAGCTCAAAAATTCCCCGATCGGGCAAGGATGTGCGGTTATTCAGCCATTTTTTACTACCACAACAATCTGCGAGGGCTGGAGTGCTCCTTGATGGATCCAATCCTGCGGCCTGAATTTACCCGTGTGCTTCTCCAGAAAATCTCAGATATATTTTTTGAATATCATCGCCGTTGTTTTGAAGCGGCTCCAGGCTTGATTGATATTACCCAGGTTACAGACGATTTCGGTTCTCAAAATGGATTGCTCATCAGTCCAAAATTATTTGATGAATTTTATCGCCCACACATGCAACGAGCCATCGATCTTGCTCACTCCTTCGGGATTCAGGTTTTCCACCACGATGACGGAGACTGCCGCAGGCTCCTCCCCCGCCTGATTGAAATGGGAATCAACATATTAAACCCCATTCAATGGCGATGTGGAAATTGGGACCTTTCAGAGCTTAAAGAGAAATATGGAGCAAGAATTTGTTTCCACGGCGGGGTCGATAATCAGAATACTCTGCCTTTTGGCTCTCCAGAGGATGTAGCGCGAGAGGTCCGCTGGTTAAAAGAAACCCTGGGCTCCGATCAAACCGGTCTGATCATTGCCCCGTGCCATAATATTCAAGCAATTACCCCTCTGGAAAACATCCTGACCCTTTATAAAACTGTTTCAGAGGAATGAATTCGGTGCTTCTTCACTTTCCACATCGAACTTCCACATAAATGGCATTCTCCAGTAAAACCGGCCCCTGAACCTTCACCATACGAGGGTTGTCAACCAGTAATGGGTAACGGCCACTCATTCCTTCAGGAATATAAATCGATTGTGGACGCAAAGTGATGAACGTCCAGCCAGAGAGTGTTCCATTCCACATCGATTCATCTCCGCCAAAGGTTCGTGCGGCCTGTTCTTTCTGTACCGGGCAAAGAGTTCGTTTTCCAGATGAACGGTAAGCGGTGACTTTGACGGGAGGGAGGTTGAGAACCTCACTACCTGAAGCGATCCAGGCCTGTACAGGTGCCGGTAAACCTTCCGTGGATGCATTTGCAAATTGGCGCGAAAAACCCACCGCCACAACCACAATAATTGCCACTACCAGAAGAGTCACGACGAGAATCCCAAAGGTAAACAGTCTGGATTTTTCTGGCAATATTTCCTGCACTTCAGCCATGGCAGCCTCAACCTGTTCCTCAGTAACCTCTGGGAGCATACTCAGGGCAAGCCGGGTCTTCCCGGAGGTATTCCCAAGCCTCCGCAACTGGAGGGCTCGCTTGACCAACTCCTCATGGCTCAGGCTTTTGCTCGAGGTTATCGGTCCTCCAGCAGGTTGTTCTATCTGACGATGATCGCAAGGTATCCATCCCCGAATCAGGGTCTCCGGGGTCCCCGGAGGGTACGCAACCAAACGCAGATAATTCCTGTCTTGAGAAACTTCAAAAGAAGCATTGCAATAATCGCAAAAGAGCTGGTCTGCAGTACTGAGGAAGCGCTTGATCATCAGCGAACTTCCACCACACACCGGACAGGTGATCTCATTCGCCCAGCTTTGCGGGATAGCCCCTTGTGCTTTGATATCTCCAGGAGTTGACATAGATTATGAAGGGAGATAGAGAAAATGGAATTACCTTTGATACCACCCGCAGTGGAAAGCATCCGGTACCGCTTCGCACTCAATTATAAGAAAATTACTGGAATCAAACGTTGAAGAATCGTTGCTTTTTACCTGGGCCTGTGACCTGTTACTTCAACAATAGCCCACGCCAACGAGGTTGTTTGGAATAAGAGCCTAATTGCCATGCGAAAAAGCCCCTATTCCCAGAATAAATAACAGGAACAGAATCAGGGTAATCGTTATTTGCAACAGAAGCATGATGGCTTGCCCAACCCGGTATTGCATCCATAACCATCCAGGCTCCCAGGAGAGCCATCTTACCCGGGAGAATGATTGCTCCTGTTTGAGTTCTGCTTCAAGTTGATTGATTAAATATCCCTCTGGATAAAGATCAGCGGCCAGGAGACGTAGATCATTATCTCTGGCTGCGGTATACGAGAGCCTTTCCAGCGTCACATCCAGTTTCCAGCCGATCACATCAGCAACCTCAGTCGTTTCCAGACCGGCAAAGAGGTAAAGAGCCATGGCGTCTTGTTGTTTTACGGGTAATTTTCGCCATCTCTCATGGATTTCTGCTACTTGTGCCAGCCTCGCGAGTTGATCCTGGGGTGGATAGAAAAAACTCTCGGAAACGACAGGCATCGTCCGAAATTGTGAATGTATTGAAACCGCAATACGAAACAACCAGATTTTAAACTCTGCCCCGGAAATTTTAGAGAACCACTGTCTGGCCAGCCGGAACGTTTCCGCTGTCCAGACCAGGGCCTCCTGCCAGTCGCCACATCGAATTAAGTGATAGCGGTATACTGGAATCACTTGCTCATGATAATGTAAAAGAAACGCTTCGCGCTTTTCGTGGTATTGATCGTTCACCTGCCCCCCTTTTTACGGTCTGTTGTCTTACTCAACCTTTGCTCCAAAGACTCATCCGGGCAAACCCATTCCATACGCAGAACCTCAGGGTTTCTGAGATAATTCTGCGATCATCTCGTCCAACTGGGGCAGAATTGAAACCAGTTGTTCCTCAGAAGCCAGGTTAAAGACCTGCCAGAAGGCATCTTCCAGGGGGCGGCGGACAATCAACCAATCTGGAGAAGCAGGGGCTGGCCGAAGGGTTGAGTAAATCTCCCCGATCTGCTTTGAAATGGAAGTTTTAACCGGCTGTCCTTCTCCCAAAAGCAACCCTGAATACGCTTCATTCAGGCGTATCTGCTGCTCAGGACGACTCAGCCAGGCAATGAAAATCCAGGCAGCGCTTTCCTTCGTCGAAGAGGAATGGAAAATACCATAAGAATACCCATCTGATAATGCAATGGGAACTCCATCCACAGAGGGATAGGGTATGAAAAGCCATTGATCTTCAGAACCCACATTACTCAGCATGCGTTGCTGAGAAGCAAGCATCTGTAAAGTGCCCGAATAGGCCAGGGTATAACGTTCGGCAAAATACTGCTGAGGAACAGGATTGCGCCCGACCCATATACACCCATCCAGTTGCATCTTGCGTAAAAATTGTAATGCCCTGAGCGCTCCAGGTTGATCGAATTGGAAACTCACAGGCGCATTTTCCTTTTCGAATCGTGTTCCAAATGCACTCAACCAGCTGATCGCCGTCGTCGAAGAAAAATCCGCCAGCCACCCTCCTGTGCCACGTTTTTCCAGGTAAGGACTGCGGTTATTGGCCTGGGCCGCTGCACACATCTGCTCACGGAACTGGTCAACCGTCGATGGGGGAGCGTTATAACCAAGTTCCTGCGCCCATGACTGATTGTAGATCAGCCCATACGCTGTTCGCAGGGCCGGTATACCTACCTGCTTTTGATCTACCCGATCCTGTTCCCAGAAAACCTGACGGATCGATCCTATCACCTCTTGTGAAAGGCCCATCTCCGGAGCCCTCATCCAATCATCAAGCGGAATCACCACTCCGTCCTTTCCCCAGCGGGTAAGCAAAACCGACGGGGCGAGCACCAGATGAGGTGGATTTTCCCCGGCAGAAATTCCAGGGCTGCTCGCTAATATATCCTCACTTCCCACTGACACAGCACTTACCCGAATCCCGTATGAATTTTGCCGGGTAAATTCGTCTGCCAACTGGTTCAGCACCTCGGCAACCTTACCAGCGAAGGGATGCCATAGGGTGACCTCCTCGCCCCGGATTATATTCAGATCAATGACTGGTGTTGGGCTGGGGGTTGCTGATAGAAAAGGATGAGGGCGGGTTTCGACAGGGGTCGGTGTACTCTTGGCCTGGAGTTGGTCTTCGTTCGGATGCACCAGCTTTGGTTGTAGGCCAAACGGCGAACATGCCGAAAGCCCAAAGATTATTCCGGCCAACCAGACCAACCAGTGTGGAGAAAAACGGAGAGACTGCGAGTTCATCGAAGGGAAGTTTACCCGAATTTGTCAATTCATGCCATAAGGCCAATTTCACTCCATCGAGAAACACTATCCTTCAGAAAACAGTCTCCCTTGGATTCCGTCCACAGCCAGCCAGGATTAACAGAATGGAGATGCAACATCGAGGCTTCACCCCTGGTCGGCGTCGGGGCAGGTATTCGGTTATGGTCGGCTCCTGCATCATTGGTTGGGATCGCCGCCATCAGGAACAGCAGCACCAGGAACAACAAAAAAAGCGCCTTGAGCACCTTCATCTCTTCTTCTCCTTCCCGATATCCTTTCAGGCTCCTTCACTGTTATGACGCTGGGAGTGAAATGGAGTTCCAGGTATAGCCATAAAACAGGAAGGCTGGTTCTCACTGGTTCTGCGGTATAATCTTTGCCGAAGACTTTTGTTGATGATGAGGGAAGAGATCCGTGGCTCGAAACCGGTCACTTGAAGACCTGACAGTGGATGAGCTTCGCCAGCTGCTCATTGAAAAACGCCGCAGCGAACGCCACAAACGCCTGGAGCATTATCGCCGTACCGGACGAGTCATTATGGTTGAACCTCCACCCCTGACCTCACCGGTGGATAGCCATTCTGAACCCCTGTTGCTCGAAGATGAAAACCCGGCAGAGTCAAAACCCCGGGTAAGGGTCTGGTTTGACCGGGCACTTCTCTTTATTGAGCTGGCCGCGGTCCTCGGGTTGGCTTTCGTATTATTCAATGGGATGACGCTCCTCCGTAATCTTAATCGCGAAGTAGCCTCAGCTCTCACCCAGCCCACCCCTTCACCCACACCGCTCATCAGCGCAGTCATCCTGCCGTCGGGGCATACTCCACCAACCGAGCCAGGCGGGACACGGTTCAACGAAGAAGAAATCCCTGAACATCTTCGGCCTCTGGTGCAATCTCTGGCCAGCATTCCCCTGCCTACCCCTGGCCCGGCTCATGCCACCCGCATTCAAATTCAGGCCATTGGTGTTGATGCGCCGGTCGTTCAGGGAGATGGTTGGGAACAATTAAAAAAAGGGGTAGGCCAACACATTGGAACCCCCAATCCCGGGCAAAAAGGGAACATCGTCCTTTCGGCTCATAACGATGTCTTTGGTGAAATCTTTCGCGATCTTGACCGCCTCAACCCGGGAGACGAGATTCTTCTTTCTACCTCGCAACAGGTCTATGTATATATTGTCAAACAAACCCAAATTGTAGAACCCACAAGGGTAGATGTCATGAACCCTACCCAGGAGGCCATCCTCACCTTAATTTCCTGTTACCCATACATGGTAGACAATCAACGCATTGTTGTGACCGCAGAATTACAGGGAACGAAATAATCATCCACCCGATTACAGGAGTAGATCTATGGCAAAAAAATATAAACGCAATGTCTCTCGCTCAGCACGTCCGGCAACCGAAAATGCCTCCTCGCCTTCACCTGCCCCTTCTACAGCTACACCTGGGCGCCGGGTAGCGCAGGCAGAGTTCAACCCCGATTATACTTACGTGATTAAGGATCTGAAGAGGATCGGAACGCTTGCCGGTTCATTCTTCATCATCCTGATTGTCCTGTCTTTCTTCCTCAAGTAAGATTGGCAATAATCGGGGATACCACACCCCTATTTGAGAATTTCATCGTAAAAAGTTCGGACTTTTTCACGAACGATCTGAACATCGGCTCTTTCTCGAATGAGCCGTTTGTTCATTTCTGCTGCCCGTTGCCGTAATCCCGATTCCTCCAGAGCAATCAGAATCGCTTCGGCTGTTGCATCGGGCTTTCCTGGTTCTACAAGCAGGCCATTTACTCCGGGAATAATCCATTCTCGTAGAGATTCAATATCCCCAGCCACCGGGAAGCATTCACAGGCAAGTGCTTCGAGCAAAGAATTAGGGGTGCCATCGTGCTGACTGATCGAAACCACCACACTGGAACGAACAAATAAATCCCACAAATGCGGCTGGGGCAGATGGGGTAATAGATACAATTTATGTTTCAGCTGGTACTTTTGAATGGCCTGAAGTGCCTCTGGTTGCCCGGCCATCGCCGGACAGATGAAAGCCACCTGAGGGTTTCGCTGTAACACCAGTGGAATTGCCTCAAAGAAAGTGTCATTCCGCACCGATCCCGGGCGAAACCCGCGCGGGTTTACCACCAGAGGAACACCCGCCGGTAAGAAATCGGTTAAAGGGTCAATCCGGTTATACCGAATACGTGCAATTTCATCCAGATCCACCCCGCCCGACCCCGGAATAACCATCGCGGGTTTCTCGGCCGCAAATCCCCAGGCACGTCCCAAACGAATGTCGCGGCTGGTATCTGCAACCAGCGCATTTGCCCTTTCAAGCGTCTGTCGGGTGAGATTGCCCATCCAGGGCGATCCCCTCGCATGAAGGGTCAGATCATTCCCCCAAACAGACACCACCAGTGGAACCTCTTCCGGAACTACCCGGCTTAACATTCCCTCAAAAGGAATGCGCATCGCGTGGATTAAATCGGGCTTCAGGTTATGAATGAGCCGCACCAATTTTTTTTGATAGGCCCAAAGCGTAATCGGCCCCAGGAAATACCGTGCAGAGAGCAAAACAGAACGAAACCGGGCAACCAATTTTTTCGATCCACGGTTAGCCATCGCCGGGTTTAAAGACCCGGACCCGGACTGAGTTCCAGCCGTTCTGGCAAACGCCACTGGCAACACATAAAGCGCCTCAACCCCGTCCACAGGTGCGCAAGGGAAGGTAGACACAAGCGTTACGCGGTATCCCAACGGACGGATAGACGCCAGGTAGCGTCGAGTTGTCGGGCTACGGCCATCAGCTACGATTACCACATGGTTGGTCATAAAATCATCCACCTGTTTGAGAAAACATCAGGCCCTGGGGTTCTCCGAATCATTCCCTAACCAGACACTTTTCATTGCCTGAAAAAATCCATTCACCATAGCCTCCAGGTTAATCTCCTGATCCACAATGCGATAACTCGCCCTGCCCATTCTGCGTAAACGAGCAGGATCGGCGAGTGCCTCCTGAAGGGTAACTACCAGATGCTCTTCATCTCCGGGTCGTAAACGCCAACCATTTTCTTCTCGGACCAGGTCCACCTGGGTACCATCGGCCTCCGCGACGATCACCGGTAACCCCGCGGCCATCGCCTCCTGCACGGCCAGCCCCCCTGTCCCCGGCAGGACAAATAGATCTGCCTCAGCCCAGATGGGAGCAAGGTCGCCCCCCCTTTTCTCTCCAGGAAACTCCGTCTCAGGATATACTTCTTTGGCCAGAGCCTCGAGCGCCGCCCTCTCAGGACCATCTCCCACCACCACCAGGCGAGGGCGAATGGACTCGGGTAACCGAGCGCAGGCCCGAATGAGCATATCTACCCGTTTGCGGGGTTGCAACCGGCCAACATAAAGAACCATCGGGCGGCCGCGAAATGAATCAGGGCGTTCCGGGCATGAACCCGCTGGCCGTGGAGCAACAGCATTGGGGGCGATGAAAATCCTGTCTCCCCTGAAACCAGCTCTCTGATATTGCTCAAAACCAGCCTTGCTGTAAGTAATCAATGCATCAAATTGCCTCAGAAAACGCTCGCGCAATATCCTTCGCCAGAAGCTTCCCGCGGGCGGTGCACCAAGTCCCCAGCCAATTACCGGCCTTCCGTGTGCCTTCATCCAGAGGACAGCGCGTGGCGTACTCAAATACCTTGGATTGGCTTCCACAATAAGCACATCAGGCTGCCACGCCTCCAGCCAGTTTATCATTCCCCGTTGAAAACAGGCATAAAGCCGTCCACTGCCAAGGTAAAGGTTCTCCGCATACCCTCTTTCAGCGACCTTTAACTCACCCTGAGCCCCAAGTGCTTCGTCCGGTCGTGGATCCCCGTAGAAAACACTCATTCCATTGGCGCATGACTGTGCCAGCAAGTCAAAGAATGCCGCCCGATACGCAGGCAATACGCGTTGTTGAACCGCCAGGCGCACCGGGATGATTTCACTCACGCCACTACCCTCAACCGAGAACCTCGAACAGTTTTTTCCACTTCAATCCGGGACGGAAAAGCTTCTTTTAAGTCTTCCAAATGAGTGATTACGATAATTTTGGCGAAATCTGAACGCACCAGATTGATGGCTTCCAGCAATCGTTGCCGACCCTCAGCGTCCTGACTGCCAAACCCCTCATCGATAAACAGAGTTTGCAAACGGGCTCCCGCCCGATGTGCCAGTACCCTGGATAAAGCCAGCCGAATGGCAAAATTGACTCGAAATGCCTCTCCGCCCGAAAACATTTCGTATGCCCGCTCACCCATCGCATCACTGATGACAATATCCAGGGTTTCACGCTTTTCATCTTTTTTCGATTTTAAACCCCGTAAAGTTTCAAACCGCACCGACATCCTGCCGTTGCTTAATCGGTCAAGAATCGCATTGGCCTGATCTTCAATTTCTGGCAAGGCCTGTTCAATTAATAAAGCCGGCACACCATCTTTGCTAAAGGCGCGTTCCAGGATCTTAAGGCGATTGATCTGTATGGCCAGCTCCGCACGTTTCTGACTCAACCTTCCCTGCCGCTCGCGGAGCACATCCAAAACCGCCACCGACTGCCTGACCATTCCCACATCCATGCGCAAACGGTTCTCCTTCGCTTTCAATGCCTGTAACTCGGCTTCAGCGCTCTCTGGATCTGGCAATTCGGCAGAATCTTCGATGAATTTCTGCTCTGCCTCCTGGTATTCTTTTTCCTGGGAAGAGAGAAGGTCAGCCTCTCGGCTTATTTTTTCTTCCAGATCGGCTATTTGCCGCTCCAATGGCTCCAAAGTAGCCCTGGCGGCCTCTATCTCGCGCAAAGCCTGCTCACTCCTCCGCCCCAATTCTTCGGCCTGGCGTAAAGCCTCATGGGCTGCCGCATCGTATCCCAGATTCAAGGCTTCTCGATCTATTTCTGCTAGGGCTTCTCTGGCCTCAAGCGCAAAATCCTCTTCTTTAAGGATGCGCTGGACTTCTTCGAGACGTTTGGCCCCGCTATTCTTCCAGTTTGTAATCTCTGCCTGCAACCGTTGAATCTCGGCTTCAGCCTGATCATATTTACGAGTAGCTATGCGCAGTGCCCCCTCGGCCTTCTCCAGAGCTTGTAGCTTCCGACCCAACTCAAGACGTTTTTCCTCATTTTCCTTCAACCGCGCCTGGTTACCGCGGTACGCATCTCCCTTTTGCCTGCCCTCCGCTTCGAGAGCCTCGATGAGATTCCGCCGCTCTTCCGGGCTGAGAGGTTGGCCACACAACGGACAGGTAGCTCCTTCCACTTCCTGTAATTGATCAATCCGTCTACGTAATTCATGCATTTCAGCCTTCAAGCGCTCGTTCTCCGCCTTCATCGTAGCAGCCATTTCCTGAAGCGATTGCACTTCGGCTTCATATGCTTTCCGCTGAGCAATCTGTTCCTCAAGAGCCTGTATTTCGCCCTGTAGCATTGGGAGTTCTTGATTTTGAAATGCCAGCTTTGCTTCACTGCGCTCCATCGCTTCCGCGTTTTCCCTGAGGGTGCGCAGTTCCTGTTCCAGCGCCGAACGTGCCGCCTGAATAGCACTCAGTGGAGCATTACGGCGGGCAACAATCTCACGAAATTTTTCGGCAGTTTTTTCGAATTCAGCCAGTGTCTCGCGGTCTTTCAACCACTGTTGATAGGCCGCCTCTACCTCTTTAGCAAGCTTAATCTTCTCCATTAACCGTATGCGTTGTTCTTCAAGTTTTTCTTTCTGCTCCCTGTATTGGGTAAGCCGTTCTCGTGTTTCATCCAGTCGCCCCTTTAAAACACCCACCAGACGACGTTGCTCTTCCAGAGAAGCCGCCAATCGCTGAAGGCTGATCAGCTCTGACTCTTTCGCCTGGCGCAGGTTGACCTGCTGGTCAAGTTGTTCTTCAAGCTCTGCCAGCTTGGCTTTTCTTTCCTTTTCCTGACTCAACTCAGCGGAGATTTCCGCCTGTTGATTTTCCAACACCTGCAGCTCGTATTCTACACCGCGGCGTTTCTCAGCTGCCGCCATGCGATAGGACTCCCAGACTTCCAGGCCAAGTACATTTGTCAGAACCTTTTTTCGGTTAGCCGGCTGTTGCTGGGTAAATTGATCAGCTTTCCCTTGAAGGAAAAAGGATGCATTGATGAACGTCTCGTAATTCATCCTGAGGATGGATCGTAAGCGGTTCTCGGTTTCACGCACCGATTTTTCCGTCATTGCCCGCCACTGACCTTCTGGAGATAACACATACAGTTCCAGCAATGTTGTTTTTCCGCGCGATTTACTCCGTTGAATCCGGTAGCGATTGCTTTCGTAATCAAAATCCAGGATCACCTCTGCGGAGTTTACCTGACTGTTGATTAACGCATCGGCATCCCGCCCGCGAGCCTCGCCAAACAGCACCCAGGTAATCGCATCAAGCAACGACGATTTTCCCGCTCCATTCGACCCTGAAATACACGCCAGCTCCAGGGGTGTAAAATCCACTTCCACCGGATCCTGATAGGATAAAAATCCAGAAAGGTACAACCGAGATGGAATCATCGATGATCTTACCTTCCTTAAAAGTGAAAAATTCCTTCAAGAAAGAGGTCATTCAGCAGCCGGGTCAGCAACCTCTCCTTCACCCACCGACCGCATGATTTCACTGGCCAGCTCCTGTAATCGCGCTACCTCTCCGTCTTCCCATTCACTTCGTACAACATACCAGTACTTTTCAAGCAGATCCAGCGGAGACAGACTGCTGATTGCCTGGTCACCGGGAAGGCGTAACCGGGTTTCTCGTTGAGGGCGCCGGACCAGGTGGAACTCCAGACACTCGGATGTTTTTTGACGAATGCGGGGTTCATCCAGGAGGCTTTCCAGTTCATAAGGATACTCAATTACCAAACGAACCACCGCATCCTTTAACACCTCTTCTCGGGGAAGAGCGGCAGGAAGTTTTTCGGAGAAATCCTTGCCAGACGTAAGGCGAACAAAGCAGTCAATAAAACGCCTTCCCTCTAATTTTCTCCACGCCACCCTGGTTTTACCCTCTTTTTGCACATCCGCAATGACAAAAAACTTATCGTCAGCAGCCTCGCCAAAGTCCACACGCTCTATGGATCCGGGGTAGACCACCGGGTGATGCCCACCTTCATTCAAATTCTGCGCCTTGTGGATATGGCCCAAAGCTACATAATCCAGGCGAGGGTCACGCACCAGCGACCCCGGTAACACCAGATCATTACCGAGCATGACACTGCGTTCCCCGCCATACATTGCCCCCTGAACTGACGCATGAGCCGTTAAAACAACGGGTAGCGATGGATCGGCTTTTTCTAACCACATCGAAACCAGCTGGATAAGGCGATCCTCCAATCGTTCATACACCCTGGCAACATCAGCGCCGCTTAATTCCTGGCTTGCCATAAAATTGGAGCGGGCAATCCAGGGCAGAGCAATGACTTGCAATGGTAACCCTTCCAGGTCTGCGGAAGAAAGAAACTGTGGTTTCGAGGCCACATGTAAATGAGGAACAGCAAGCGTCTCATATTCTTGCAAGGCATGAGCTCTCCCACTGGCCGGTGAGAGATCATGATTCCCCACCAGAAGCAGGGTAGGGATGCCAGCTTCCGAAAGACGCATCATGCGCTTTCCCCACTCTCGCTGAAACGTCGGTACAGGGGTGCGATCTTTATAAGCATCGCCGGCAAAAATAACCAGATCAACCTTTTCCTGGATCGCGGTATCCACGATCGTATCCAGAGCTTTGAGAAAATCGAGCGTGCGAATAGCAAGCCCCGTAACCGGATCATGCCGACCATGTGTGGCAATATCAATATGTGCATCGGCAAAATGCAGAATTCTCATCTTCGACCAGAAACCTCCCCGTCAGGGACTGACCCCCATATCGCTCAAAGCGGCAAGGCTGGGTTGAAAACCGGGGTGGTATTCCAGGCTGGTTCGTAAATCGTTCACCGCACCGTCCCAATCACCCATCGCCTGTCGCGCTTTGGCTCGCCAGTAAAAACTTTCTTCGATGTAAGGTTCACTGGCAGCTTCAATGGTCTGAGTGGCCAGGTTATTCACATCGGCATAGCGTCCGCTGTAAAAATAAGCAAAGTACGGCCCTGTCTGATACCACAACATCCGCCATGGACGTTCCTTTTCAGGCAGTTCCGCGTACACCCGAAAGGCTTCGTCGTAAGCTCCAGCCGCGCCAAGATAGTCCTGCAATCCCACCAGGCTGGTGCCGCGATTGTACCAGGCAAAAAAACGGCTTGCCCCCTCAAGCTGTGCGGTTTCGGACGTGGCCCGATTGAGAGCAATGGTTAATGCCTGAGTTGCATCGGTGTAAGGGCCGAGGAGTGCCATTACCTCTACCTCACGCTCTGGAGGATACACCACCAGGAAGACAAAATTAAACGCCCGCCAACCCTGTTCAAGATCAGAGTATGAGACGGGGTAATTCGCCTGATAAAAGGAATCCTGTGTGATAAATCGCTGTTGAGAATCATCATACCCGGTGACCACGGCATAATGCCCCATCCAGGATACCTTGCCCGAAATATCCTGCATGTAGGCTCCCTTTTCCACCAACACCGGGAATCCTCCCGCAATCAACCTTTTCAAAAGATCCAGTGTTCCACCTGAACGCAGTACCACCGAAAGATTGGTCTGTTCTTGAACGTAGTCAGCCAATTCATAGGGCATCACGTTTTTATCTTTTTCAAACGGTTTTACCCATTTTCCCACATCGGTACGGTCGCCGTTCCACCCCCAGAAAGAAAGCGCCATCGCCAGATTGGCCGGAGCGCAATAATTCCACAGCCCATGCTGATCAAAATACTTAACCCCGCTCAGGGTTACCTGAACAGGTAAAGGTGTGGGTAAGGGAGTAGGGGTAAGTGTGGGAGATTCTGGGGGAAGGGTAAACGTTAGAGTCGGCTCAATGGTCGGGGTATTGGCCATGGCAAGAGCAGTCTGAGTAGCCTGGATGATTGTATCCACCGTAGATTGAGGAACAAAGACCTGTTTTTCGGGAGGCCGGAAGGTATATCGCGCCTGTATACTCCACTGTTGAAGGTGCCATAAAACCCGTTCTCTCACACCGGGGATCGCGAGTACCGCACAGCTCATGACCGCCAGAACTACAAGAAGAATCCCGAGGTGTTTCAACCGCTTCATAAAACGATTATAACCCAAACAACCGGCGAAATCAGGCCGGGTGGTTCCCGTGGATGACCGCAGGCAGCGGAGAGACACGAACCCCTTCGGCCTCAAGGGATTGACGAACCGCCCGCGCAAAGGCTACAGCCTGAGGATGATCCCCATGAATACATAAGGTATCGACAGGAATCCATTTTCCATCCACTTTGATCCCCTGCTGAACCAACGCCAGCGCCTGTTTGCAGACTGCTTCAACTGACTCCAGCACCGCGCCTGGTTCCCTCCGAGGCTTAAGGCTTCCATCCTCACGATACCCGCGGTCAGGAAATCCCTCATTGGCAACCGGCAACCCCATCTCCAATCCCGCGCGGATCAACTCCGAGCCAGCCAAACCGACTAGAATCAACGGCTGCCGAAAACGAACTATCCCCCGGGCAATGGCTCGGGCGATGGAGGGGTCTCTGGCTGCCTGGTTGTAAAGCGCCCCATGCGGTTTTACATGAGTTAAATCGACCCCAGCCGCACGCGCGAATCCCCAAAGAGCTCCAAGCTGGTAAATCAAATACGCCTCCACCTCATCGGGAGTCAGAGCCATCTCTCGTCTACCGAAACCCTGCAGATCAGGAAAGCCCGGGTGCGCACCAATGGCGACCCCTTTTTTTAGAGCACTTTCCACCACCCCTTGCATCACAAGAGGATCACCCGCATGCAAGCCACAGGCAATATTGGCTGAGGTCACCCAGTTCAAAAGCTCTGCATCGGCTCCCAGGGTATACCTGCCAAAGCTCTCACCCATATCACAGTTCAAATCCACTATCAAGCGGTCATCCATAGACTATGATCCTCTTCCCAATCGAAACCTATTGTTTCAAGAAGCTCCAGATAAGCCTTTCGAGCCTGGGCAGGTGTCACAACTTTAAAGCGAACCCTTCCTTCGCCGGGTCTTAGCTGGGCAAACACAGGCAGATCAGCCCGGATCAGGGTAGCTATTTTTGGATATCCACCTGTTGTTGGGCTATCAGCCATCAAAACGATAGGTTGCCCATCCGGTGGCACCTGAATGGATCCGGGAAGCATCCCTTCTGAAAGTAAATCTCGTGCTTGGGGCTGTACTTCAGCACCAATCAACCGGAAGCCCATACGGTCGGATTTCTCATCGACGCGAAACTCCGTTCGGAAAAAGGTTTCAACTCCTGCCTCCTCGAACCAATCGTATTGAGGGCCGGGCATTACCCTTACTGTCACCCGTTGTGAATAAGACGGAATACTCTCCGCCACAAGCCTGTACCCCGCGCGGTTCTGAGAATTTTTACCACCTTCTCCACAGAGAATACAATCACCGGGCTGCAGGGGGCGTCCTTCCACCCCGCCCAGTCTGCCGCGTAGAAAAGTAGCCCGTGAACCAAGCACCGGTGGGGTCAATATTCCTCCGGCAACGGCAAGATAACCCCAGCACCCGCACGGAGCAGTCATCACACGTACTTCTTGCCCGGGGCGCACCCGGATAGCCATCCAGCCCGGCAGAGGCATTTGATCTACCCAGACCTGCCCACTTCCGGTAACTGCAATCAATCCATCCGCGTCCAGGGTGAAGGTTAATCCACCCGGAGAAAACTCAATCACTGCATCTGCTGGAGAATTTCCAACCAATCGATTCGCCACCTGAAATGCAAACCAGTCCATCGGTCCCGACACCGGCATTCCATACCGTCGAAAGCCATAACGCCCGGCATCCTGAATGGTTGAGAGTGATCCAACATCCAGAATTCTCAGCCTCATGGGGCTTCGCCCTCCAGAGCTTCAAAACACACCCTGTCTCCCGGTGAAAGCAGAAAAGGTCGCTCGCTCTGTGGGTCAAATAACCGGAGAGGGGTTCGGCCAATGATTCTCCACCCTCCCGGTGAATCGATCGGGTAAATCCCGGTCTGTGCCCCGGCAATTCCAACTGATCCAGCCGGAACCTGGCTACGCGGCGTTTCTAACCGGGGTACCGACAATTTTAAATTCATCCCTCCCAGATAAGCAAAGCCGGGGGTAAAACCCATCATAAAAACCACATATTCCGATTGGCTGTGCAACCGAATGACCTCGTCACAACTCAAACCAGTGGCTTCGGCAACGAAATCCAGGTCTGGCCCCCACAGTCCACCATATCGCACAGGAATCACCACCTTCCGGGGACGCCAGAAAGAAATTTCCCTGAGTTCTCGGAGCACCTTCTTGATTCTGGTGGCCAGTACTTCTCCCTCCCAAAGAAGAGGATCGAAATACACAAGAAGCGTTGCGTACCCGGGGACGAATTCCTCCACACCAGGCCATCCCTGTTCCATCAGAAGTTTTACGGCAGAATGCACCCGCAGATTGGTTTGCGGGTCGATCGTCTGGCCTATAACAACCAGCACAGCCGACTCGCTCACCAGTCGCACTTCAAAATCACTCATGAAACTGTCATCTCCGTGAAACAGAAAGACGCTGAATTTTATGCCAGTGAAAGAAAGCCGTATCTCTCTTCACTTTACCAGCGTTCGACCTGCCAGCAGAGCTTCCATGTACACATCTCCAATCGGAACACCCATTGCCTCGGCAACCTTCACACAGGCATCATACTCCGGCTGAGCCTGAAGGCGAATTCCATCCAGAATCTTTAGTTTCACCGGAATTGCTCCGTAAGGGGTATCTACAGTTGTAAATTCGCGCTCAGCTTCCACCCGCGAGATAGGTTGCGCCCGCAAACCCAGTGTGGTTGTCTGTTCCAGAATGATTTTTGTCAGGGTGGCTTCTTCAGCGCGCCGGGCAATGACCGAAAGCATGGTTGCCGGCCGATTTTTCTTCATAAAGATCGGGGTAAAGAACACATCTCGCGCCCCGGCTTCAAACAACCTGGCCATCACTGCACCGAGAAGCTGCGGGTTCATGTCGTCAATATTGGTTTCCAGGAGAACCATCGGCAAATCCTGTTCAGCTTTCGTACATCCTACCCACAACCGCAGAACATTCGGCCAGGGCAGGTCTCTTCGACCGGCCCCAACGCCTATGCGTTCCAGAGTCAGATCGGGCCGCTCAAACGTTGCCAGAGCCGCAAGAATGGCCGCCCCGGTTGGAGTCACCAGCTCAACCTGTGCGGGCGAAGCCACCAGAGGAACATGCGCCTGGCTAAGAATTTGCAGGGTAGCAGGAGCCGGTAAAGGCAAAGGGCCATGCTCGGTGTTGATTTGCCCTGTACCATACGGTAAAGCCGATGCATACAGACGCTCAATTCCCAGAACATGTAATCCAATCGCCGTGCCCACCACATCAACGATGGAATCCAGTGCTCCTACCTCATGAAAGTGAACATGCTCGAGAGGCACACCATGCACCCGGGCTTCGGCCTCAGCCAGAACCTGAAAGACTTTCAGGCTGGTCGCCTTCACTTCATCTTCCAGGCGGCTTTCAGTAATGATTCTCTGGATATCCTCAAGATGCCGGTGATGATGACTATCCGACGCAACCACGGTCACCAGGCTTGCTCGCAGCGCCCCCTTATGGGTTTCTTCCACCTGAACCGTCACTGCTTCCGGAAGGTCGAGGAATGCCAGTTGTTCGTTTAAAATTTGAAGGGAGAGCCCCGCATCCAGTAATGCGGCCAGGAACATATCCCCACTCACTCCAGAGAATGCATCCACGTAAGCAAGCTTCATTTCTCAACTCCCTTGTTTTGGATTGCCTCGTTTAAACTACCCGACCGGTATCCAAGCAAATCAACCGCCACATGGATAAACCCCAAGGATTTAAAAAATTGGGTGATTTCGGCCCTTCGCTCTACCAGGGCAGAAATCTTTTCGGGTGCCACCTCCAGACGCGCCAGATTGCCGTAATGTCGCAGGCGCACCGGTTCAAATCCCAGGTTGCGTAAAAACTCCTCTCCCCGCGCCACCTGTTCAATTCCCTCACGAGTCACAGGTGTTCCATAGGGGAAACGGGTTGCCAGACAGGGGGCACTTGGCCGATTCCACAAAGCCAGCCCCAGTTCTCTGGCCAGGTTTCGAACGTCTGTTTTGGTGAAACCCACTTCTGCCAGAGGAGAAAGCACACCCAGCTCTTCTACAGCGCGTTTTCCGGGGCGGTAATCGCCCCGGTCATCTGCATTGGAACCTTCCAGTACCGCTGCGTACCCCTGCTCACGAGCCAGATCCACCAGCATTCCCAACCGTTGCAGTTTACAATAGTAACAACGATCCGGCGGATTATTGATAAATTGCGGGTTGGCCAGGTCGTCATAATCAACAATCTGATGTCGGAACCCCATCGCACGCGCCAGATCCGCCGCCGCCTCGACCCCTTCCGGTAGTTCCACTGGCGATCGTACCGTGACGGCCAGCATCCGATCTCCCAGAGCCTGATAAGCCACCGCTGCCAGTAAACCACTATCGACCCCGCCGGAAAATGCCACTACCACAGACCCCAGACCTTTGATTTTTTCCAGAAGGGTCTGATATTTCTGGTGTAATGCCTGTTCCATCCATCCCTCCTAGTTCTTTTCTCGAATACCTGTATAAACCTGGCGATTGATTAACCCGGCCAGATAACCAGCCCCGAACCCATTATCGATGTTGACCACAGCCACCCCGGTCGCACAGCTGTTCAACATGGTGAGCAGGGCAGCCAACCCGCCAAAACTGGCCCCATATCCCACACTGGTAGGGACTGCAATTACCGGGGCCGACGCCAGGCCGCCCACCACGCTGGCCAGAGCGCCTTCCATGCCCGCAGCCACTACAATAACATGCGCCTTTTGAATTTTATCCAGCTGGTTTAACAGGCGGTGCAATCCGGCTACACCCACATCATAAACTCGCTCCACCTGGTTCCCCATTAATTCCGCAGTCAGGGCGGCTTCTTCTGCCACCGGTATATCCGCAGTACCACCCGTCGCCACCACAACACCCGGCACGCGCTTTTCAGGGTCAGAATGATCCAGAATTAACAGACGGGCTGTTTCATAATAGGTCAGCTCGGGAACGCTCGCCAATACCTCTGCCGCCATTTCAGGGGTCACCCGGGTGACCAGTACTCGATCGTTCTGTGCCATTAAACGCCGCACAATCTGGATTACCTGAGAAGATGTCTTCCCCTGACCAAACACCACCTCCGGAAATCCTGTCCGTATCGCACGATGATGGTCTACCCGGGCAAACTCTCCCACTTCTTCGAATGGCAGGGAGCGCATGCGCTGTAAGGCTTCTTCGATGGGAAGGCCGCCGCTTTGAACATTTTCCAGAATTTGCCTTAAGATAGCTTCTTGCATGGATTGTCTTCCTCCTTCCCCGGATTATAACGTCTTCATCATCTCCCTGCTATAATTCAAGAAATGGGTTCCTCCAGGAATGGCCAGAAGTATGATGGCCAAGGCATGACATCCACCTTCTACAATCCTTGAAGCATCCCCAAACCCTCTGGTCAAGGTTCATTGGACAGGAGACAGCTGTATGAGCGGGCATATTCTTGTCGTAGGCAGTATCAACATGGATCTCGTTGTACGTACCGAACGCCATCCAAAACCCGGAGAAACCGTGCTGGGAACTCAGTTTCAGACCTTTCCTGGCGGCAAGGGAGCCAACCAGGCTGTGGCTGCCGCCCGGTCTGGCGGGAAGGTAAAAATGATTGGTCGGGTTGGCAATGACCCGTTCGGAGAAACTCTTCGAAAAGGTTTACAGGAAAACCAGGTCGATACAACCTGTGTCCTAACAACCCCAGATACCTCCAGTGGTGTTGCACTCATTACCCTGGACGCACAGGGCCAGAACACCATCGTCGTTGCTTCCGGTGCCAACGCGCTTCTCTCACCTCAAGATTTACGTGACTTCGCTCCTGTATTCGAAGGGGCATCGATCCTCCTGCTCCAGCTGGAAATTCCCCTGGCTACGGTGGCGCGTGCCATAGCCCTGGCCAAGCTATACGGAGTTAGGGTTATCTTGAACCCGGCTCCAGCACAGCCGCTTCCACCCAATCTGCTGGCACAGGTAGATTATTTAATCCCCAACCAGTATGAGCTTGCCCTGGCCACCGGCATCGAGGTAGTATCCCTGGCAACAGATGCGCTTCACGGGTTGGGAACGCCAGCTGTAATTGTTACTCTGGGAGGAAACGGCGCCTTTGTTTCTACACCAGAACAAAAAGTTCACATACAGGGACATACCGTTCCAGTGGTTGACACGGTAGCCGCAGGCGATGCGTTTGTTGGAGCTTTTGCTGTCGCCCTTGCGGAAGGAAAAGACCTGCTTGAGGCTGTAGAATGGGGAAATGCTGCCGGTGCCATCACCGTCATGCGCCCAGGTGCGCAACCTTCGCTTCCTCTGCGCGAAGAAATTACTGCCTTCCTGCAGAACGATCGCCGTAAGTAGTAAAAACCTCATGGCGCTTCTGGTCGGTCTTGATCTTGGCACCACCTCAATCAAAGCTATTCTCCTGGAGAGCGAGAGCGGAGAGATCCTGGCCTCTGCCAGCCGCCCCACACCGGTCTTTCATCCTCGTCCAGGTTGGAGCGAACACGATCCCGAGGCCATCTGGCAGGTCTGCGTTTCATGTCTGAGAGAATGCGCAGGAGGGCATCCGGTAAAAGCACTGGCCATTGCCAGTATGGCCGAAGCCGGTTTACCGGTCGATGCCCATGGAAATCCCCTTTATCCGATCATCACCTGGTATGATCGCCGTTCATCTCCCCAGGCTGAGCAGGTTGAAAGAGCGGTTGGGAGAGAGAATCTTTATACCATCACCGGGCAACGTTCCAGCGCTTCTTTCGGCCTCACCAAATGGTTATGGCTACGCGAAAATCTTCCCGGTGCTGTCCCCCAGACTGCCACATGGCTACCTTTACCCTCTTACATTCTTTTCCGTCTCTGTGGTCACCAGGCAGTGGATTATAGTATTGCATCACGTGCTCTGCTTCTGGATCAAAATTCCCTCGCCTGGTCATCCACATTGCTCGACCTGGCCGGACTGAGCGAGAACCACCTTCCCACCCTTGCTCATGCCGGAACTCCTGTGGCTACCCTGACCCCGAAAGCTGCTCGGGAAACCGGGCTTCCTGACGGTGTGCTTTGTGTTTTAGGCGGGCACGACCATTTATGCGCTTCCTTCGCTGCAGGCGGGCACCTCCCGGGTACCGTGGTGGACTCGACCGGCACCGCCGAGGCCGTTCTCCTCGTGATTCCGGGCTTTCTACCCAATCCGGCTTCTGCCTCTCTCGGATTGGCCTGCTACGCCCATGTGCTCCCTGGCAAATATGTCCTCAAAGGGGGTCTGAAGGCTGCCGGAAGTGCCATTGAGTGGCTCGCGCGCATTCTCATGCCCGAGTCAGAAGATCCGGATTATGCCGCCCTGGAAGCCGAAGCGTGGCAAGGTGTCGGAAAAACTCCCGGCCCACTCTGGCTACCTCATTTCCTGGAATCTGGCTCACCAGAGGCCGACCCCTTCAGCCGTGCCGCGCTGGTTGGCACGCACCTTGGGCATACTCGCGGAGATTTTTTTCGCGGCTTACTGGAATCGCTGTCTTTCTGGCTGCGTGAAAATCTGGAAAAAATGCAGGAGATTGCCGGAATTTCTGTGGAAAAGGTTGTCCTCATTGGAGGTACTACCCGACTTGGCCTTTTCTGCCAGCTCAAGGCAGATGTTCTCAATCGGCCAGTTTTCCTTCCAGAAATCCCTGAAGCGTCAGCAACTGGTGCCGCTCTACTCGCCGGGTTGGGATGTGGCCTTTTTCGCACTCCAGAAGACGCCTTAGCGCCCGTACTGGGCCGGAGAAGGATCCTCGAACCCGACCCCACCCGCAGTGCATGGTACGACCATCTTTATCATCAGGTCTACACCCCTCTTTATCACTCATTGCGCGATATTCATCACACACTCAGTCAACTTTAAACCACGACCGGAAGAGAAAGGTCACCCTCTCCCTCCGGGCATTTTTCCAGTGCCAGGCGCCCATCCGTACCTCCTGAATGGATGGCGGATGACCACTGTAAATAGCACGGATATAGAGCATCGTCACCAGATGGAAAGCATTCTGTAAAGTGGGATAAGCCTCCAATCGTCCCCTGGAATTGGAGAAGAATTCCAGAGGGGTCAGCTGGTCACTTGCTGCCAGCCCTGCCCGGCTCAATTCCCTGCGTACCCGCCAGTACAACTGGACGGCACGGGCTTCCCCCTTCTTCCCATGGAGATTTTGCACATGCATCCAGAAAAAAAGCCCCCATGCCCCTGCGAGCAGCAAGAAAACGCCTCCCAGCCAGATCAACGGAGAAACTTCTTTTCTCTCGCCTGTCTCCGTTTGCTCAACGGCGCTCGATGGCGGTAAGGCCTCCGTTTGCCCCGTGGAATATCGAAACGGTTCGTAGGCCGGGGTTGGCTCAAATTCGACCCACCCCAGCCCGGGGAAAAACACCTCTACCCATGCATGAGATGCTGACGCCGGAACTTGATAAGCCCCCGTCCGGCTATCATACCATCCCATCGCATACCCCGAAACCACCCTCGCCGGAATCCCCTCCAGGCGCAACATTACTGCCATAGCGCTGGCAAAGTGGCTGCAAAAACCAGCTCGTGCTTCAAAGAGAAAATAATCCACCACATCCCATCCGGGCGGAGCAGCAGAAACTGCAAGATCGTAACGATAATTCTGCCGTAGATATTCCTGAATCTTCGTGGCTTTCTGGTAAGGTGTTCCCTCCCCGACCACTTCTGAAGTTAACCATCGTACCCGCTGGGGAATATTTTCCGGCAGCTGAAGATACTCAACCACTGCCGGGGGATACTCAACGGGTGCATTTTCCATCTGGGATATCGTCACCCGAGAAGCCCACGAAACAACAGTATAGCCTTCCACCTCCCCTTTCACCAGTAAACTGCCTTCCGGTTCTACGGCCCAAAAGGCGATCCCATCTTCACCGCCAACGGGTTCGTTGACTGCAAACAAATCTCCCTGGGGCCTCGCCAGGAAGCGATAGTCCTGTTGCAGTCGATACCGTCCTGCTGGTATCTCTTGCGGCTCAACAGGTGTTTGAATGGCTCGGGCGCTGGCTGCCTCCCACCCCCGCCCGGTATAAGCTGTAAAAATCTGACTGCGCCAGTAATGCCGGGGAACATCCATGGTTGGACTCATACCGCGTATTGAATCCGGCAGAGGAGGTGGGTCAGAAATTTTTACTGTGAAAATCGTTTCATTCCCCTGGGGCAAGGGCGCACCAATTTCACCCAAGTCAGGCAGGCGGATTCGCTCCTTTCCAGAGAAATGATCTTCGGCAGGCGGAGGCGGCCTGACTCCGCCAAACCACTGCTCTGCTGTTTCAGAGACCTCAGCCCGGCTGCGCTGGACCCATTCACTGAGAACCCTCCAGCCTTCAGGGGATCCTACCAGCGAAAACACCAGGGCTACCACTCCAATCATCACAGCTGTCAAAACGCCGCTCGTCCCCCAATCCAACCCCAGATCTTCTGCGTAATCCACCTTCCGGTGACGCCATTCGGCTTTCTGAGCCATATACCCACCCCGCGCCACCAGGCAGACGGCCAGGACCAGAAAATAGAACAGGTGAACTCGTTCCAACCGTGCAAGATGAACATTGACAGCCATTAAGAAACCCACTGGAATCAGCCCCGGTAAAGGATGACGGCGTCGCACGGCCCACCACACCAGGAAAACCATCCCGTTCCAGCAAACGATAGAAAATAACAACAAAAATAACCCCGTATCCTGGATTTTTTCCCCCTGCTGGATGGATGACACCCAACCGGCCAATCTGAGGCCAAATACCAGTCCTCGCAGGCGAACCCCCTCAGCCCACTGCATGAGAGACAATGCAGCCGCTTCTGAAGAAGAAGGCAGAATTTGCCCCACCCATTGAGCACCGGCAACCAGAGAGAGCACCCACGCATAAGCACCTGCCTGCCAACCCTTCCAGCGAGTGGTTGCCAGAAGTGCTCCCATCAAAGCTCCCAGAAAGATACCTCCGTGAATCGGTCCGGCGTTAGCCACCCAGCCGGCCTTCTCGATCGAAAACGAAAGGCTTAATGCCAGACCGCCCAGAAGACACAGATCAGGCCAGGTTCTAACAATCCACGCCCGGAGTTTTTCTCCCAGTGCGCTCATCGTAACCCATCCCGACTGGCAAAGAGAGCCGCCGCCCGCCTGGGCGTCTGGCGGGCAATGGCACGCCCGGTTCCCAGAGTCATGAACTCCCAGCGGCTAAGCTCGCCATACACCCCGGGCATCGAACGAATCTCCCCCCGCCGGACAATCTGAGATTCCACCCCGAGATTGGCCAGAACCATCCGAAAATCCTCCGCCTGGAGCTTCCCCCCAAAAGAATGAGGGTCCAGCAACAAAACCCAGGCTCCGCCACGATCATAAAAGGGAATCAGGCGTTGCAGACTCTGCACCCATCCCTCGTCCATCGCCGCCGTGACGATCAACACCATATCCCGCGGAGAAAGCAGCGGCCGGAGTTGCGCCAGTTGACGGCTGAGGTTATTCCCGGCTACCGGGTGACATGGGGCGAGAAGCTCCAGCAGTTTCCACAGGGTAGAGAGTCCTCGATCAGGCAAAGCCGCCACGGGTTCCTCACCCCCAAGAAACACTCCCACGTGGAAACGATCTCTCAATAAACGCGCAGCGAGGGACGCCGCCAGAAGAATGATCGTTTCTTCCGTTGAGTCCTCCCCTTCCCCAAGTTGAGCTTCAGGGTCAAGGTCGGGCAGTATCCATATTCGGGAAACGGACTCAGGTTCGAAAACCTTAACGTATGGTGCCTCTTTCCTGGCCGTGGTCGGCCAGTGAATACGGCGTAATGAATCGCCATAAGTGTATTCTCTTACGCTTATTCCATCGACAGTGTCAGCCTGTAAAGGAAGACGGAGGGGCCGGTGATCTCCCAGCTTTCCACGCCGGGGAACCAGAGTCTCCGGTAAAACAGCCAGAGGCGGATACACTAAGATTTCCTGCCTATCGAGCATTTGATGCCGCACCAAAAAGAGGCCAAAAGGGTCTCCCGTCCGCACCTCCCATGGCCCAAGGATAAAGACTCCCCGCCTGCTGCAGATGGTGTGGGCTCTCCATGAAAGACTGCCACCCCCTCCAACCCCCCGCACACCGCTGAGGGTGTACCCGGGTAAATTCGACCTGTCCATAAACTCCACCCATAACGCCGGGAAGACAGATTGGTTCGTAAGATATACCTGTTCCTCAAGTTCATCCCCCACCTGCATGGCCACCGATTGAAGTATCCGCCTGGAATGCAACCCTGAAGCCAATCGCCTCGCCCAAATATAAGCCACTCCCACCATTCCAGCTACCGTCGCCAGTAAAAATGCAATGGTTTCTGAAGGGGCTGCCAGATACCAGACCAGCAACCCCGCCAGTAGCAGAAAAACCCCTCCCTGTTGCACCTCAATGCTGACCAGTCTTCCGGGGAATGATCTACGCCACACTCTTCGTGGGGCTCTCCACCATGCCTGTAAAATGTTGAAGAATCTGGTCATAAGTTAATTCTACACCGCTCCCGAGAATAAAAATGGCAGCCAACGGGAGAAGTCCGTTGGCTGCTTTCGAGCTTTTGCCGCAAATTACATTGTCTAACTCAATTCTTCCAGGATTGGAATGGCCTCCCTGAGAGAAGGCACCACCCGGTACGCCAGCCTGGCAATCTGTTCATCCAAGGGTTGCATATCCGGCACCAGGATCGCCTTCATCCCTGCCGCGTAAGCCGCCTGAATCCCGGCCTGTGAATCTTCCAACACCACACATTCAGGTGCGTTAACCCCAATCCGCCTGGCAGCACCCAGGAAAAGATCTGGCGCAGGTTTCCCGTGGTCCACCTCATCACCCGACACAATCACCTGAAAACGTTCACGGATACCCGCAGCCATCAATTTACGTTCTGCCAGCTTGCCATAGGTTGACGTAGCCACGGCCATTTTTAATTTTCTGGATTCCACCCAGTCCAGCAGTTCAAACAAACCGGCTTTTACCGGAATGCCTTCCATTTCAAGGATTCGAAGGAAGGTTTCTTCCCGCTCATGGTACATCCGTTCGAAAGGGAACGCCTCTCCATACACACTGGTCAGAATCTGTTTCACATCCTTCTCGGTACGCCCGATCATCTGTAAATAGACTTCTTCGGTTAACTCGTACCCGGCCCGGCGCATGACCTCACTCCATGAACGCTGTGAGACTCTCTCCGAATCGATCATCAGCCCATCGATATCCAAAATGACTGCTCGAATCCCCATCGTTACCTCAATCCTGACCAAAGTTCACCCGATTATATCGCAACCCGCACCCATAAATGCGTGATATGATCAGCCTGAATGCGGCAAAAGCTTTTCTTCCCTTTTATTATCCTGGTTATCGGGTTCCTGGTTGCCTGTCAGACCGGTCAGGCTCCCGCCTCAAATGCACCCCAATACTCTCCCACTCCAGGTATTTCAACATCTCTCCCCATAGCTACCCGTAAGCCGGGCTTCACCCCGACTCCCATATTGCCGACCCCTTCAGCCTCACCCACGCCCCCAGGATTCACGAACCTCTGCTCCCCTTTAGAAGGAGAACCTCTTGCCACTCTAAACCGGCCTGATCTGCTTAAGAATCCTTTCCAGGCACCCCGGCCTGGTGACGATGGAGGACATCACGGCATTGATCTGGCTTACTGGTCTCGCCCTGATGGTTCTTCCATGCTCGGCTTACCCGTTCAGTCAGTTGTTGATGGCTTTGTTGCCGGCGTCATCAACAACCGCCCGCCTTATGGGAATGCCATTTTGATCGAAACCCCGCTGGAGCTTATTCCACCTGCCTGGCAGCAGGCTCTTCCCTTTTCGTCATTCCATTCCAATTCCCCGCTAATTCCTCCCATCAGTCTCACCTGCCCAAAATACCCCGACCCTCCTGCTGCCAGAAGCGCCTCTCTCTATCTCCTGTATGCCCATCTTCAGGAAGCCCCCACCCTGACCACGGGAGAGGTTGTGTCATGTGGCCAAACGATCGGGAAGGTGGGCACCAGCGGAAAATCGGTCAACCCTCATCTTCATCTGGAGACGCGAATCGGCCCAGCAGGAATATCTTTTCGTTCCATGGCGCACTACGATAACACCGCAACTGAAGACGAAATGCTCACCTATTGTCTCTGGCGTCTGAGTGGAGAGTTCCAACCCTTTGATCCCTTGCTCCTCCTTTCGCTCCCATCCCCCTGATTTGTCTGGTAGTTGTAAACTGTAAGGTCATCCCTTGTTGTTAAAAGATGCTAGAATCAGACAAATCGGATGAAACAAACCGCGCGTCTTACCCCCGGACTGGTCGTCCTCATTCTGCTCCTGCTCATCGTTCTGAACGGCCTTGCGCTGGCCTGGCTGGGATGGCCAGTTTTTCAGAGCAACCAGCCCGCACCTCTGCAGTCCGATCCAGGTAGCCCGGCGCATCCCCTTCCGGCAACCAACCAGCCCGAACCCACTCAGACAGCCTCTCCCACTCCTCTCCCGGCTACCCCCACCTTCACCCCCTTCCCCCTTCATCTTGGTGATCCACAGGTTGCTGCCAGCCTTAAAGAACAGGGGATGCTTTTACTGGCCTTACGAGATGGGAATCAGGTGCATTTCTTTGCATACCATCCAGACCTCCTTCCACTCACCCGCCTGACAAACACCCCATGGGATACCATTGATCCCGCATTAAGCCCGGATGGCACGCAGCTGGCCTTCAGTTCACGTCAAAACGGCTACTGGGATCTCTACCTCCTTGACCTTCGTTCCGGTGAGGTTACCCGGATCACCGATACTCCTGAATACGAAGGCACACCATCCTGGTCGCCCGATGGGCAATGGTTGGCCTACAGCGCATACATCAATAACAACCTCGACATTTACCTTCGTTCCTTAACGGATTCATCGCTGAACCCTATCCGTCTCACCGATGACCCTGCTGCCGATACCCAGCCATCCTGGTCGCCCGAGGGACGGAAGATCGCTTTTGTATCCACACGCACCGGCGATGCGGAAATTTGGGTTGCCGACCTTGACCGTACAGAAGGGCGGTTCACGAACATCAGCCAGAAAACGACTGCTCGAGATCTATTCCCCATCTGGTCGCATGACGGACAACAGCTTGCCTGGGCTTCAGCTCAGGCAGGGGATCATCTCCTGCGTATATGGGATAATCGCACAAAAAAGGTGTTTGACAGCTCTGGTGGAACGGGTGATCGGCCTGCCTGGACCCCGGATGATCGTATTCTCTTCTCAGCAGTATCAGCACCCAATCAGAACACCCTGGCGGCCTATCTGGTAGGAAGTGGCATGCAGCGCATGCCACCACTCAACCTGCCGGGTCAGGTCTATGGGCTGGTCTGGGTGCGGGGCCCTCTCTCTGGCTGGCTTCTGGATCAAATCAATCGTGCAGACACCGCTCCCCACCCACCCCTGACCTACCCTGTCCTCACCCAGCAGGCTGGCCCTCCAACCGGTCGCCTGAGCATGGTGCCCCTGGAAGATGTTTCAGCCCCCCAACCAATGCTCCACGATGCCATGGATGAAGCATTTCAGGCGTTAAGGCTCGAAGCCGCCAGGCTCTCAGGTTGGGATGTGCTTTCCAGCCTGGAAAACGCCTTCATTCCCCTTACCTCTCCGCCTGAGCCAACCCTATATGATGACTGGCTTTATACAGGTCGGGCGTTTGCCATAAATCCGGTGATTTATTCCGCAGGTTGGCTTGCCGTGGTTAGAGAAGACTTCAACGGGCAAACCTACTGGCGGTTATATCTGAAAACGCGCTTTCAGGATGGGTCTTCAGGCGCCCCCCTCATGGAGCCAGTGTGGAACCTCAACGCCCGGTTTAGCGGCAACCCGTACGCTTACGAGCAGGGTGGTGAGACTGACGGCGTTCCCGAAGGATACTGGCTTGATCTGACCGAACTGGCATCTCGCTTTGGCTGGGAAAGACTCCCGGCCAGGCCAAACTGGCGAGCATTCTTCCCCGGCATTCGCTTTAATCAATTCGTCATCAGGAATGGACTGGACTGGAACCAGGCAATGGCAGAAATTTACCCCCCTGAAGCTCTTGCAACCCCCACCTCCATGCCAACCTATACGAATACCCCAACTTTCACCCTCCCCCCGACCCGAACCCGTGTGGCACTTTCCACTCCAACCCCCACGTTCACTTCCACTCCTACCCCAACCTTCCGTCCAACCCTGACCCTTCCTTCTGGATTCACCCGGTAATGCGTCGTCTGTTCCTGTTTTCCCTGCCCCTGACCTGGTTACTTATCAGCCTTCAGGCTTGCAGTCGGCCTCAACCAGTGCCCGCCAATCTTGAACCCTCTGCCACACTTCCCCCGATGATCCTCATTGAGAGCCAGGTTGCTCAGACTGAAGAAGCCCTTGAAACCAGCCAACCCCCGGAAAACAACTCTGCGCCTCTCCGCTTTACCTTTCCAACACCCATTCCCCCGCCAAAATCTCTCTGGCGACCCGCACTCTACGAGGTGCCCTGGGCGCTGGGACCGTTTGATCATTTTTACTTTTCTCGCCCCATCGCCGCCAATGAAGTGAACTGGCCTGTGGCAGATTATCGATACGGAGGTATTTTCTTCAGCTCCGATATTGTTCATACCGGGGTAGACATCCCCGTTCCGCGCAATACCCCTGTGCTTGCTGCGGCATCCGGGCGTGTGGTCTGGGCCGGTTATGGCCTGTATTACGGCAACAACGATCCGAAAGATCCGTACGGCCTCGCCGTCACTATCCGGCATGATTTTGGTTTTCACGGCCAACGGCTTTACACCGTATATGCCCATCTGGAGCGCATTCTCGTGGTGACCGGTCAGATCGTACAGTCTGGAGAACAAATTGGCCTGGTAGGTACCACAGGTCTCACCACAGGACCTCACCTCCATTTTGAGGTACGAACCGACAGAAACAGCTACTTCACCACTCTCAACCCCGAATTATGGCTCGCCCCGCCGGTTGGCTGGGGGGTTCTGGTGGGGCAGCTACGCAACACGAATGGCTCATTCCTCACCGAACAGGATGTGATAGTACGCAACCTCCAAACGAACCAGAAATGGACGGTGCGTTCGTATGGGAAAACCGCCGTCAACAGTGACCCTTATTACCGTGAAAACCTCGTACTGAGTGATTTGCCCGCCGGAGATTATCAGATCACGCTTCAGTATCTGGAAGATGAATTCACCCTCGACTGCCAGATCCGCCCGGGTGCCATCACCTACTTTACCTTCCGCGGGAAGAATGGCTTTAAGCTTGGAATGCCCTCCCCTCCCCCGGTGGATGACCTGTTGAGACCTTTCAATCCTTAATTTTTCATTTACCCTTGACAATTCGGCCATCCCGAAAGAGAATACACCTCGTCTATTACGTCAGGAGGAATTCGCATGTCAAAAACGAAAATCACCGCCAGCCTGGTTCTTCTTGTGGCGGCAACCATCATTCTGGCAGCCTGCCAGCAAAGCACACCGGTGGCTCCCACCATCGATGCCAACGCGATCTACACCCAGGCTGCTGCTACCGTCGCGGCCGGGCTGGCACAGACTCAACAGGCTTTGCCATCCCCAACCCCCACGCCCTTGCCTCCCACCCCAACCGTCACGATGATCGTCAATCCGACTGCCACCCTTAACCAACCTGGCCCTGGTAATGAAACACCGACTGCTACCCAGGCAGTGGTGCTTACTCCCATTCCCACAAATACCCCGGCAGTCGCCCAACCCAGCGTCGCAGATAAAGCCGAGTGGGTTTCTCAAAGCCCGGTGGATGGTACCGAAGTGGGTAAAAAGGACGTCGTTACCGTCAAGTACGTCCTTAAGAACGTGGGAAAGACCACCTGGACACCCAAATATACCTTCCGATATTACGCGGGAGATAAAATGGGCTCCCCCAATGACCTCAACCTCACCAAAGAGGTCAAACCCAATGAAACGGTTGAAATCTTGTTCCAGTTGACCGCCCCGGATAAAGCCGGAGAGACCAATACCATCTGGGTGCTCACCAATGCTGATGGGGTGAATTTCTTCTCGGTTTACCTCAAATTGGTAGTTAAATAAACCGTTCAGTCCACAGAAAAGGCCACAGGAATGCCATCCTGTGGCCTTTTTGTTATACTTACCACAGAAGATGAACCTCAAAGAGCTTATTCGCCAGCTGGCTCACGAAGTCGGTTTCGAGCTGGTTGGTTTTACCCATCCATCTCCACCTCCACACCTGGAAACCTATCTTAACTGGGTAGCCCAGGGAAGGCATGCCGGAATGGCTTATCTGGCTACTTCCCGCGCCCAGGAGTTGAGGGCTGATCCGGCACGCATTCTCCCAGGGGTGCAGTCGATCCTCGTGGTTGGAATGCGTTACTTTAACCCTGCCCGTCACTCCACCCCTCCCACCCCCCTGCATGGCAAAGTGGCTGCCTATGCGTGGGGAAAGGACTACCACGAAATTATCCTCGAGCGGCTCGAACAGATAGCTCACCGCATTAAAACTCTGAATGGCGCCCCCCTCACCTACCGCGCCTATACTGATACCGGCCCCATTCTGGAACGGGATATCACCATGCAGGCCGGACTGGGATGGATCGGGAAAAACACCTGTCTCATTTCTCCCCGCCATGGCTCTTACTTTCTGCTGGGTGTGTTATTCGTCGATCTCAAAATCGATCCAGATCCGCCTTTTACGACCGACCAGTGCGGCAAATGCCGGAGATGTATTGAAGCCTGCCCCACCCACTGTATCTTACCCGACCGCACCATCGATTCATCACGCTGTATCTCGTATCTGACCATTGAAAACAAAGGCTCTATCCCTGCTGATTTGCGTCCCGCCCTTGGAAACCAGGTTTTTGGCTGTGACATCTGTCAGCAGGTTTGCCCATGGAACCTGTGTTTTGGAAAATTAGATGGAAGCCCGCACCTTGCACCGCACCCTGAACAACCATTTCCCCACCTGCCCACGGAACTCCTCCTCACCCCTCAACAATTCAAAGAAAAATATCAAGCAACCCCCTTGTTGCGATCCAAACGCCGTGGCTTTTTACGTAACCTGGCAGTCGCCCTGGGAAATACCCGTGACCCACAAAGCATCCCTGCCCTTTTAACCTGCCTGAATCATGAAGAAGAACCCCTTGTTCGCGCCCATGTTGCCTGGGCTCTTGGACAGATAGGCACTCCCCTGGCTCTTAAGGGTCTCCATGAAGCCCTGCAACAGGAGCGTGACCCTGCAGTGCTGGATGAAATTCGCGCTGCGATCCAATCTGCCCAGTCCGGCTGACCGAACTCACGGAAGCCACTGGGGTAGCATCGCGTCGCTGGCAACCTCTATCGTACGGTGCTCCTCCTGTGACCAGACCCTGACTGCTGGTGTTGCAGAAGAGCCTCCCGATCGAAAAACCTGAAACGCCAGATGAGCACTGTCCGGGCTCCAGGAAGCCATCCCCAGAATATCGGGGGCGTTAATCGCAATCGTGGTTGCGGTTCCTCCTGGGTTTGACATGACCTCAAAAATTCGCGATTCGGGGTGACCAATCTCAGCCCGCCGTACTGCCAGCCACTGACCATTCGGAGAAAACAAAGCAGGCCCTTCATCAATCCCAGACTCCCCTTCGCCCGGAAACACCCGGCTGATTTTACGGGTATCGGCATTCCATTGAACCAGAATGTTGAAAGTAACTGTTTCTTCCTGTTGAACCTGAACAAAATATAACCACTGACTGTCCGCAGTCCAGGTGGCCGGAATGTTTGCCGCCCTTTCCAGCACGACCTCTTCTCCGGTCGATAATTTCACCAGATGAATCTGGGCCGCCAGCTCATCATAATAGCTCAACCATTTACCATCGGGAGAATATGCCGGGTTGCTTCCAGAATGCTCCGGGCTCATCGGCAGGGGTTGTGTTGAACCATCGTTAAGATTCATCAGCCACACCCGTGGTAAACCCGGCGAACTCCCCGGCACCCCGTTTGCATTCCGACGCACATAGGCCAGCTGATCTCCAAACGGAGAAAAACTCGGTTGGATACATATATCTTCGCCGCAGGGTAAGAGGCTTCGAGCTGAACCTCCTTCTCTGTCCGTAATCCATAAACTGATTCCCCCCTGATCATTCTTCGCCGAATATAGAATCTTTTCGCCGCTTCGATCTACGGCGTAATCATATATTTTTCCCTGCGTATGCGTCATTTGAACCGCCGGGGTACCATCCAGCACAAGACGCCATATTTCTGGACGGTCACTTGGTGAAAGGTAAAGAAGTTGGGGGGAACGCACAAGGAAAGTTCTGGTACTCCCCTTACCGAAAGGTTGTCCTCCTGCCAGGGGGCTTTTCCCCGCTACTTTCACTGTATATTCTTCCCCCACGTTCAACGGTTGCGAAGGCCAGAAAGAAACTCGACTTCCATCCCATCGAAACTCCCCTGTCAGCGGTGGTTCAAACCCAATCGATGCCTCAGCGGCCTCTTTATCCGCCGTGGATGAGAATATGACGACGAATGGTCCAAAAACACCGATCGTCCCATCTCCATTCCCGGGCACAATCCCTGCAGGCTGGAGTAAATGCACACCAAACCAAAAAACAGCCAGAAGCAGGAACAGCCCCCCGCCCAGGAAGAAAATCAACCGTCTGCCAGTTCCAGATTTCATTGCCATTAATCAAGAGTACCCCCGCCGTCCTCTGGTGAGGACGGCGGGAATGTTAAAAGTCAGATCAGACAGAGAATCTGAGAGTAATCAGGGCGTTGGAGAAGGGGTGCCAGTAGCAGTCGGTGGAACCGGCGTAAAGGTGGGCCCGCCGGGTGTAACCGTGCGTGTTGGAACCCGCGTGGGGGTAGCCGTGACAATATTCACCGGAATCACCAGTTTTTGCCCGGCAAAAATATTGTTTGCGTCGGTAAGCTTATTTTCTTTCAGGATTGCATCCACGGTGCTGTTGAACCGGGCCGCAATATCAGCCAGCCGCTCACCCGTCTTCACCGTATATTCAATCTTCTGCCCCCGCGGGAAATCACTGGGTAACGGGGTTTCAGTGGGCAACTCCTGTCCTTTAACCGGCACGAGGATCTTATCTCCCGGTTTAATCGGGCATGCATTCCCGAAGCTGTTCAACGCCAGAAGCACATCCAGAGAGACCTCATATTTCACAGCGATATCCCAGCAGGTATCTCCCTCCTGCACGGTGTATTCAAACGGCCCGCTCGGGGTAGGAGTTTCGGTAACCGTCGGCGTTAAAGTTTCGGTTGGCGTCAGAGTCGGAGTCGCGCTGGGCACTGTGGGAGTCGGGGTGTTGGTGCTCGTCGCCGTTGGAGTGGGCGATGCAAAGAGCGCAATACTGCCCTTGCCAGGGCCAACAAACCAGGTGATGAGAATGATTAACCCTACCACAACAAGCAAAACCACCAACCCCCAGATCATAAAGGGCAACATCTGCTGGCGCTTTCGGTAGGAATCAATCACGCTTTGCGGTGAGTCTTTTCCAATCATAAGGGTTCCTGTTTTGAAATTCTCCTGAAAAGTTATGGCAGGCGTTCAAATTTCTGCCATTTTTCATTGTACTAAAGAACTTTGGATCGCGATAGGCTCTCCAATTGTTGCTCCTCTTCAAGATATCGCTTGAGGAACTGACCTGTGTAAGAATCCGACACCTGGCATACTTCTTCAGGAGTTCCGGCAGCGATAAGTTCTCCGCCTCGATCGCCCCCCTCCGGTCCCAGATCGATCAGGTAATCAGCCACTTTGATAATATCCAGATTATGCTCAATGATCAAGACCGAGTTTCCTGCATCTACCAGCCGTTGCAACACCTCAATTAGCTTATGCACATCAGCAGCATGTAATCCCACCGAGGGCTCGTCCAGCACATACAGGGTCTTCCCGGTTGCACGGCGCGATAGCTCCCGTGCCAGTTTGACACGTTGCGCTTCGCCTCCCGATAATGTGGGAGCCGGTTGTCCAATCCGCACATACCCCAGGCCTACATCCATGAGAGTGCGCAATTTATTGACAATGGAAGGGAAAGCCGAAAAGAGTTCAAGCCCCTCTTCGACAGTCGTATCCAGTACTTCAGCGATATTTTTCCCCTTAAAACGCACCTGTAGCGTTTCACGGTTGAAACGCGCTCCATGACAGACATCACAGGGAACATAAATATCGGGCAGGAACTGCATTTCAATTCGCAACTGCCCCTGTCCCTGACACGCCTCACACCGCCCACCATGGACATTGAAAGAAAACCGCCCCGATTTGTACCCCCGCATTTTACTTTCGGGCATTTCAGCGAACAACGCCCTGATCTCATCGAACACACCGGTATACGTTCCCGGATTCGAGCGCGGAGTTCTCCCGATGGGTGACTGGTCAATATTAATCACCTTATCAATATACTCCAGGCCTTCAATGCGGTCATAATCACCTGGTTGAGTATGAGCACCGTGTAACTCTCTTGCCAGTGCATTGTATAGAACATCTACGAGCAGGGTCGATTTTCCCGATCCTGAAACCCCTGTAATGCACACCAGTTTCCCCAGGGGGATTTCTACCGTCAGATTCTTCAGATTATTGGCACGCGCTCCGATGATCGTCAGGTGCTTTCCGTTTCCCCTTCGGCGTTGAGGTGGCAAAGGAACCTTGAGCCGTTTGGAAAGATAAGCCCCCGTCAGGGATTCTGGATTCTCGAGGATTTTTTCCACAGGCCCTTCAGCAATCACCTTTCCACCATGCTCACCTGCCCCCGGCCCCAGGTCGATCACCCAATCCGCAGCATGGATGGTCTCTTCATCGTGCTCCACCACCAGCACAGTATTCCCCAGATCCCGCAACTCTTTCAGGGTAGCCAGTAACCGGGAGTTATCTCGCGGGTGCAACCCGATGGATGGCTCATCCAGAACATACAGCACCCCCATTAAACGGGCGCCGATCTGCGTAGCCAGTCGAATACGCTGAGCCTCTCCACCCGAAAGCGAACCCGCCGAACGCCCCAGAGTCAGATAGTCCAGCCCAACATTGACAAGGAACCCCAGCCGCGCACGAATCTCTTTGAGTATCCGATCTGCAATAGCAAGCTGACGCGGAGAAAGGGCCCCCCCTTCTGCCAGCTCATTCACCCATGCCAGGGTTTTCAACACTGGCCAGCTCGTCACCTCGATGATATTCGCACCGTTTACCGTGACAGCCAGAGCCTCCTTACGCAAACGAGCCCCACCGCAGGTTGGGCAGGGTTTATCGGTCATAAACTCGGCGATCTTCCCGCGAATATATTCCGAGTTGGTCTCGCGGTATCGCCGCATAAGGTTCGGGATCACCCCTTCAAAGGGAGTCCTGAAGCTCGTTTCGCGTCCATTGCGTCCCTCAATCCTCACATCAACCTCTTCGCCAGCCGTCCCATAGAGGATCTTCTCCAGCTTTTCCGGCGGAATACTTTTCACCGGGGCATCCAGGTCAATGCCATACCTCTCAGCGACCGCTTCGATGGTCTGCCAGTAGTAACCTCCCTGTTCTCGCGGGCCATTCCACTCCAACGCCACAATGGCTCCATCGCACAGCGAGCGTTCATCATCAGGGATCAACAGATCGGGGTCAATTTCCAACCGGCTACCCAGACCCTGGCAATCAGGGCAGGCTCCGTGAGGGGTATTGAAGGAAAAAGTCCTTGGCTCAATTTCTGGCAGGCTCACCCCATGCTCCGGGCAGGCCAGGTGTTCTGAAAAGAACAAATCCTGGGGCGGTTCGGCTGAAAGATTGTGCACCGTAAGGTAGCCTTCACCTACTTTTAACGCAGTTTCGACCGAATCGGTGAGCCGGGTCAGGAAAGTGCGCCGATCTTCTTCGGTTTCGGCTCGATTGAGAATCAAACGATCAACCACAGCCTCAATGGTGTGGATTTTATAACGGTCCAGCGTGATCTCATCCTCAAGGCTGTATACCGTGCCATCCACACGCGCGCGAACAAAACCCAGTTTGCGTATCTCTTCGAACACAGCCTGATAGGTGCCCTTACGTCCACGCACCACTGGCGCCAGGATTAACAACCGTGAACCATCTGCCATTCGCTCGATGGCATCCACAATTTCCTGAGCGGACTGCTTTACTACCTCGCGGCCACACACCGGGCAATGGGGCACCCCCACCCGGGCGAACAGTAAACGCAGATAATCGTATACCTCAGTGACAGTGCCCACTGTCGAGCGCGGGTTATGTGTGGTCGCCTTTTGGTCGATCGATACCGCCGGAGAAAGGCCTTCGATAGCATCTACGTCAGGCTTGTTCATCTGGCCCAGAAATTGTCTTGCATACGCCGATAATGACTCAACGTACCGCCGCTGACCTTCGGCAAAGATCGTATCAAAAGCCAGCGAAGACTTGCCTGAGCCTGATAACCCTGTTATGACCACCAGTTTTTCGCGCGGAATTTCAACAGTAATATTCTTCAGGTTGTGCTCGCGCGCGCCCACCACCCGGATTACATTCTGTGACATACCCCTGAGCCTCCCATCAGCCAGACGGCTGAAATGGTCAATGAACAAATGAGTATTATATCAAAGAAAATGGGAAACTTTGTTCTATGCCTTAAGAGCGGTGAGGCGTTTGATCACCCCATGCTCGCCAGGAGCTTCCAGGCCCACCATACCGTAGCCCGGCTCCCCCACCATTGCACTGCCAGAAGCGCTCCACCGCCGGTAAGAATTAACCAGTAAATCATCTCCCGGGTAACATCAAAGGGCAGCCCCAGCATCCCCTTCAGATTAGCCGCAGTGTAAGGGTCTGTCAGCGCAAGGATAGCCGAGGTAACGCAGACGATAAGAAGGACACCCAGTGTAAACCAGGCGATTCCGATGGCAGATTTTTTTACTTCAGTCCCATTGCGCCCCTGGTGTGCCAGCCGACATCCCATCAAGAAACAGAACAGGAAACCCGGAAGGAGATTAAATACCGGAACTCCCATGAAGAAACCAAAGGTACATATAGAGTAAAACAAATACCCCCCTCCCCAGACCCACATCGGAGCGTGGATGGCCCGAAGCAGGCCTTTTTTTAAGAAAACTCCATCCACAACCGCCCCGGCCAGTGCCCCGAAAACGCCCCCCGCGAGGATCCAGCGTTCGGGGAGAAACAGGTAAGCCGCCCACCAACCGAGAAGGAATCCCCCGATCCATGGAATACCCCCCAACCAGAGAAGAAGCAAGAATCGCTCCATATTTTTTAAGGTTATTATTCCTTTCATCCAAACCCCGCCTCTCTACATCAGCAAAGACTGGATAAGCCTTACGATTCTTCCTTTTTCGCCGGGAACACCTTCTGCCAATCGGGCAGCTGCTACTGGCAGAAGCCAGGCTTTGAGATCATCCATGGAGAAACCAACCAGCCTCTGAACTTCCCGCAGGTATGTACGGTATACGAGCCTGCCAGCCCACTCAAAGAGCCATCTGGCTCGTTTACCGGAGGGTGGCCCGGCAATTTGGAAGATCAACGCACTTCGAGCAATATCCGCCAGAGAGCTACCGCATCTTGCATTCATCCAGTCTATGATCATCCATCCGCGTTCTGTGAAAATGAGATTGTCAGGATGAAAATCCATATGACACAGGCTGTCTCCATCCGGCAATTCCCGCATCCGTGCCATGATTTCTGCCCCCTTATCAGAGGGTAAATCCCCGGATTCGATCATCCTTTGTGTGGTTGCCTCCAGCGAGCGTTTCACCGGGGGCAAGCCATCACCTGAAGTACGAATGACCCCAGCTTGCAGAGCAGACAACCCGCGTATCAGTGCAGATAACCTCCATGGCTGCCGGGAAAACATGGCCAGCAGGGTTGGACCCCGTGCCCGTTCATATACAATCCCGAAACGCCCATCCATCTGAACCAGCTCAAAAGGCTGAGGCATTGGCACGCCATTTTGGAATGCCAGCCGGGCAGCCATAAATTCAAAGTTTGCCCATTCTGGTTCCACCCACGCATAAAATAGCTTGAGAACCTTTCCTTCCCCCTCCGAAAGAATCTCAGCAGTCCTGCCAACCCCTAACACCTCGCGTTTCCGGGTATTCATTTCAACAGACAATACCTGTGTCCATGAACCTGGCCTTCAGGGGAGCAGTTTGAGAAGCTGGTCAGGTTTGTGAGCAAATCGGTCGGGGGGTATTTTCCCTGCTGTGAGAGCCAGAAGGGTTTCGGTCAAAAGACTGTTCACTGGAGTTGGAATGCCCAATCGCCTTCCAAAGCGCACGACCGCCCCATTGAGATAATCCACTTCGCTCTTACCACGCCCGGCGTGAAAGTCAATATGGAAGGATGGCATTTTATCACCTCGCCCGCTGGCCAGTACCCTGCCCAACAGGAGCCGGCTGAGGAAAAGAGGCAGATGGTTTGCAGACCATGCCAGTGCCCGCACGGGTGTTTCTGGTAAATCTATCACTGGTATATCCTGAGCCTGCATCACCCGTATGGCCTCCTGCAACATAAGCATTTCCATGCGGAACAACCCCGGATGGGCAAAAATCTGAGAAGGGGGCATATCTAAGATCGCTGATGACGCATTCCCCAGCAAATTGGTGAGCATCTTCGACCATTTCATTGCCGCCGCCTGATCATACATACGCGCCCGCAATCCAGCGCGATCCATGACCGCTACAAGCGTCGGCGCCAGGATGTGCTCATTTGCGATACCAATTCCGCGAAGCCGTTCAACCACAATTTCTCCCGGTCCCCGGCGCCCTACAGCAGTGGTAATGGTGCCCGCGATCACCTTGTCTGAACCAAGGTGCTCCGCAATCACCGCCTCGTTTTCCACCCCATTCTGAAAACAAATCACCGGCGGGAGTGCAACCCGATAGGGATGAAGGCTCTCTGCCAGGGCTAACGTGTCATACGCTTTTACCGCCAGGATGGCTACATCATAAGGCCCATGCGTTAGCACATCATCGATATGATCTACTACCTGCGGGGAAGGTACACGGCTGGCTTTTTCACCCTGCCAGATGGTCAACCCTTTTTCGCGTAACAATTGAGCAGGTTCAGGGCGCTCAAAAAAAACCACTGAATGCCCGGCCAATACCAGGCTACCTCCAAGGTAAGTTCCAATGGCACCTGCCCCAAAACAAAGAAACCGAAGTTGCGGGAGAGAAGAGTCGGTCATAAAAAACTTAATCGCTCCAGTGGCGCGCTCCAGATAAAAATTGTTTCCCACTCATGGGTCTTTTGCTGGCCGGTTGGACCTCGTCCAGGATCAGCCAGCCACCCACAGCACCCAGCCCGGGCCATCCATTAAACACACAGTGCCTTCCGGGTACAGCATGATCATCTGTTACCCCATGCGCGCGGAGGATCTTTAAGGGTTGCCCCTGCCACTCGATAAATGCACCCGGCCAGGGATTAAATGCGCGAACCCGATTCACAAGAGAAACCACCGACTGCGATAGGTCTAACCGACCATCTTCTTTTTTCAGCATGGGCGCCAGGGTAGCTTTCGAGTCATCCTGAGGAATCGGTTGAATTTCACCTGAAAGATAACGGGGAAGGGTTTCCATCAGCAAAGATGCCCCGGCCTCTGCGAGTCGTGAAGACAGTGATGCGGCATTATCTTCAGGCAAAATGGGCACTTCTCTTTGACTGAGAATAGGCCCTGTATCCACCCCGGCGTTCATCTTCATAATCGTCACCCCGGTGACTTCATCACCGTGAAGCAAGGCCGCCTGGATGGGCGCCGCTCCGCGCCACCGGGGCAACAGAGAAGCATGAACATTGATACAACCGTACGGAGGCAAATCGAGCACGTTCTGGCGCAAAATCTGGCCAAATGCAGCCACCACAATCACCTCTGGTGCCCAGTCCAGAAGCTGTTGAAACGCCTCTGGCTGGCGCAGTTTTTCTGGTTGCATCACCGGAATTCCCAACGATTGCGCCAGGAGCTTAACCGGCGGCGGAGTGAGTTGTTTCCCACGTCCCGCAGGGCGATCAGGCTGCGTGACCACCCCAACCACCTGATACACCTCTGCCAGCCTCTGAAGAACAGGCAACGCAAATTCAGGCGATCCCATGAAAACAATGCGCAGTGTCATTGGCTAAAATTGTAACACATGGATTAATTTAAGGTCATTTTACAGTTGTACATTTTAAAAAAGTGAGTAAAATGATAACTATTCTTCACCAGATAACCATTTTCATTTCAGGAGGATTGCTATGGAATCACCGGCTCCGCAGATCGAATCAACCAGCGATGATCGTCTTTGGGTTTTGCTTGGATATATCTTTACACCCATTATCCCCATTGTCGTGCTTCTTCTAGAGGATAAGAAAAATCGCCCCTTCATCAAGGCTCACAACATGCAGGCATTAATCCTGGGCATTGTAGAATGGATCATCAACATTCTTCTCAGTTTCGTCGTGATTGGTTGCATTACCAGCGTATTGACGCTGATCCTGAACATCTACCTGGGGATTAAAGCCAACCGGGGTGAGGTGTTTGAAATCCCGGTCATTACAAAATTCGTTCGGCAACAGGGCTGGTAAGATCAAAAAAGCGGGATGAGGGGGGTTCCATAGATTTTCGTGAAATCGCGTCAGGCCGTCTCAACCCCAAGTTGGACGGCCTGGTTTCTTTTAACCCCGATGGATCAGCTGGGGGCCTGAAGGGGTATCCCGTACCTCCCAGCCAAGCCGGGTGAGCTGGGTACGAATGCGGTCCGCCTCTCCCCATTGGCCCTGTTTCCGAGCCTTTTCACGTTCTTGAACAAGAATTTCAACCTCATCTGGCAGAGGTCTCTTAGAAGAAGTTGCCGCAACCCGTTCCATCTCTCGCGCAAGGGTCTCTTCCCAGACCTCCTTACCAATTCCCTCCTCTGGAGACACCAGCCCTTTGAAGTCTCCCATGACCTCCAGGGGAAAGGATTCGCCCTCCCCCCATGTCCATTCTTCTCCCTGGCGAAGAACATGGGCCGCACCCCTTCCCACAACATGACAGACACCCTCATTCAAATCCATGATCACCGCGGTATGTTCATCAATCCCCAGAATAGTAATTTCTTCAGGGAGTTGCGCCTGCAACAGCTTAAAACGTTCCATCCCCATAAAACAACGGCTGGTATCCAGTTCAGCGCCTCCATCCGAATTGTTCCAGTGGGGAAAAACCACCAGCGAGAGACCATATACCCCCAAAAGATCAAGTCCGGGTTTCCAGTGAGGATCTTCTCCTACTTTATAAATTTCATATACCGGCAAAGCCAGCTTGCCAATGGCAATACTGGCCGCGCTGGCAAAAACCAGAGCCGCACCGAGTCGGTGCCGTGCAAGAATATATCTCCAGGCCAGACTGTCCTGCAATTGCCTTACTGTAAAGGTTGGGCTTCCTGGCCCGGCGAAAATGAGTTGACTTTCAAGAAGGGGAGATAGAATTTCGGGGTTATTTGTGCTGAAAGGCCCATCCTGTTTACGTGCCGGGATACATACGACATTGGCTCGGTAATTCTGTAAACGAAGGGCCAGATAATCGGCTACTTTTCGAGCAACTCCGGCAGCATTAAGCTCAAAACCCGCAGGAGTCTCCAGCACAGCCACGGTAAATCCCTGCCCCAGATTCCCGGCAATCGTTTCATAAACCTGACCAGCCGCGGAGGCTGTCTCGCCTGAGCCAATCAACACCACCAGACCCGGCTTCATCATACTTCCATGATAGCCGGGTTTTCTCTGATTTCAAGTATAAATAGATACTTCACAGACCAGAACGCTCAGAATTGAAATATCTTCTTTCCCATCTTCTTCAACCAGGCGCGTTGCACCCGATAATCCGCCTGCCATAAGGCAACCAGGTTCCAAAAGGCACGGGAATGGTTGGGAATGAGAATATGGGCCAGCTCATGAAAAATAACATAACTCATGGCCGCCGGAGGAACCATCACCAGACGCCAGTTCAAACTGAGCGTTCCACTACTGGAATATGACCCCCAGCGCTTACGGGCGTTGGAAATACGGACGCGCGCAGGTTTCACCCCTGCACGTAAGCCAAGCCGATCAACCATCGGTATTAAAATCCGCCGTGCTTCGGCGAGATACCACTCCATCAGCACATCACGTGCCCGGGATTGGTCATTTTCGGGGAGAATGACGAACCCATGCCTAATTTTTACCGATTCAAGACTTTTTGAGAATGTCAGCGTATATTCCTTACCCAGATAGAGAAAGCTCTCTCCCGCAACAAACCGGGGAAGCAATTCCGCCTGCATAAGCTGGCGCATTTCTTCTCTATTTTGGGTGATCCAGGCCTCTTTTTGGGCTATCAAGGCCTCGATCGCTGCTTTGCTGGCATGCAGGGGAGCGCGGACCCACACCTCCCCGTCCGGGCGAATCTCAATGGCGATCGTTTTCCTGCGTGAACGGATTAGCCGGTATGAATCCATTACGGAAAATTATAGTGTAGAATCATCAGGGGATGGATCAAGAAACCAGAAACCAGATTAATCTTGAATTGGAGCATGGATGGGCCGCACACAAGCAGGGGCTTGAAGGACGGGCACGAGTCCATGCACGGAGAGCCGCTGGCATTGCCGCCCGCATATTCCTCCACACTCAGGGAAGTAACATCACCATAAGCGCATACGATGCCCTGCGCCAGGTAGCCGCATTATCTACAGTGTCTGCCCGTGTCCGTCAGGCCGCCCGGGCTCTTACCCTGCGGGTTGATGAAACCTTCCAGCTTCCAGCCCATCTTAACCTTTTAGAAGAAGCCCAAATCCTGATCGAAGAACTTCTCCCAGAATACTGAAAGGATTATAAAACGTCCATGGAAACCGAGATCATTGTTTATGGGACAACCTGGTGCGGAGATAGCCGTCGAGCTCGACGAATTCTTGACGAGAACCAAATCCCCTACCTGTGGGTGGATATTGACAGTGACTCTGAGGGAAGAAAATTCGTGGAACAGGTCAACAAAGGGTATCGAAGCGTTCCAACCATCGTCTTCCCCGATGGGACGATCCTGGTAGAACCTTCTTCGAGCGAATTGAAAGAAAAACTTGGGTTGTCCTGAAACAGGCCCTTTCTCAACGCATCTGACGGATAGCCCAGATCAGAAAAACGAGAGACGAAATTACCAGCACAATGAACAGGGGCAATTTCGAATCCGGGGTTGCCGGTTCAACCACAGGTCTGGGGGTCACGAGCCGATCGTGCAGACGATTGATAAATTCAGGGTCAGGATTCACCGGGCGCAGAGAACGCCTCAGATGTTGTTCAAGGCCTTGAATTTGATCCGGGGTCGATAGCGTCATTCCTCTTCTTCCTCATCCACTGGATAAGCTACAATTCCGATGGTACCGGGGCCAAGGTTTGCCGCCACCGGTATCGAAAGGTCCGTAATAATGGATTCCTTGACATTAAGCAAGTTGCGAATGCGCTCAAGCATTTGCTGAGCCGCCTGAGGATCAGCCGCGTGAACAATGGCAATATTAGCCGGGCGATTTCCAACCCTTTGCCGAACCGTTTCCAGCACCTGCTCCAGCGCTTTCTGGCGTGTGCGCACACGATCAGCCATTTCCAAAAGTCCGTCTTTCAAGATCACAATCGGTTTAACCTTCAGCAGTGAAGACAGCGCATTCTGAAACGCGTTAATCCTCCCGCTCAAATGCGCAAACTCCAGGGTATCCAGGGTGAAGATCACCGTAAGGCGAGTGCGAATTCTCTCCAAACGTTTTAAAATTTGTTCCGGAGTCTTGCCAGCTCTATCGAGAATACGGGCCTCTCGGCACATAAAACCAACAGCAGCTGACCCGGCCCCCGAATCGAACGGGAAAATACGGTATTCCTCTTTCAGCTCCTGAGCCGCGGCCTGAATGGTCGCCAGGGTGCCCGAAAGTTTTCCTGTCACATGCATGGAAAGGATCGTATCCCCTTTTTGTGCAATTCTCCGGTAAAAATCGACCACCTGCCCGGGAGAAGGTAACGATGTTTTAGGAATAATCCGGGTCTGCTTCACCAGATTATAAAAATCCATAAAGCTGAAGTTCTCCCCCTGCGTATAAATCTTTTCTCCAAAACTGACACGCAATGGGAGAATGTTAATCTGATACTCTTCCTGCCACCCCTCGGGCATATCGGTTGCCCCGTCAGTCACAATCCGCAACATGGTCTTTCACTCCTCTTCCAGCCCATTGATCTGATCTCGCAAGGTGAGGAGAGTGCGGTGATACAGGCTTTTAATGGCTCCCTCACTGCGCATCATGATCGCAGCAATTTCCGCATTCGACATCCCCTCAACAAACTTCAGGATCAACAATTGCTGGCGTTCTGCCGGGAGCCGGCGGATGACTTTGAGCAAATTCTCCAATTCCTGGTTGGTCACCAAAGTATGTTCCGGGAGCTCTGTACGAGTCGCCAGGGAAGGTTGATCTTCCAGAGGCACCTCATTTCGGCGGCTGTTATCACGATGCCAGTTAGCTACCAGATTGTGAGCAATGCGATAAAGCCAAGCCGAAAAAGGCACACCACGGTTATGATAATGGGCAATGTGGTTGAGCGCCCGATGAAATACCCGTGACGTCAGATCCTCAGCTTCGGTAGGGTTGCCTGTGCGGTAATATATATAATTGTAAATCCGATTGACGTAGCGTTCATACAACAGTGTGAACGCCTCGGTATCGCCTGCTGAAGCCCTTTCGATGATTTGATCTTCGGGAAGAGCTTCAAGATCAGGGGAAGATGGCTCTTCATCAGGGTTAACCCCATCATACACGTCAGGTTTCGCCAACGTTTACCTCAAGTCTTCAATGAGCCGGTCCGTTTTGGCCGCCATAATGAAGTCATTTTTGTGTAATCCACCAATTCCATACGTCCACCAGGTGATAGTTAGCCAACCATATTCAATCAGCAAGGTGGGATGGTGATCGTTCATCTCTGCTATTTCGGCAATCTGATTCGCCAGCTTGATTGCACCCATAAATCCCGGTGTTTTTACGCGTCTTTGCAAACGGAGCTCGCCCCTTTCTTCAACAAGATTCCATGCCCTGACCTGAGGAAGCAAAGGGTTTATTTCATCCATCGTGAGGGGCGGTATCTGCCCATGGCAAGGAACACACTTCATCAAGTGTAAATCTTGCATTCACTTCCCTCCAGCCGCCGGGAAACTTTCAGGAAACACTTCTTCGATGTGTTATTATAACCATGGAATGAACCCTGCTAAAAATTCTTCCTCTACTTTAACCTTAACCCCTGTTCCATGGGTACGGCGCGCCTTGCGTTCTATTTCGGCCCTGTTGCTGATGTTTTCTCTCATCCCGGCGGCGGCAACTTTACCTGCTGAGCAGATCCTTTTTCAACCCCAACCTTACCTCGATTCGCTCGAGAGCTCCGGCTGGTATTCCCAATATCCTCACCTGCTCATGGACCTGGTTCAAGGCTGGAGCGGCTGGTTGATTCCCGGATTGCTCCCGATGATACAGGCCCTCTTCCCGCCCAATCAGACACAGCAGATCATCCGCTTCATTTTCCCCGAGACCTGGGTACGCGATCAGACGGAGCAACTGGTTACCCATTTCTGGATTCTGGCCTTCTCCCCGACCCCCGGAGAAACATCCCTCACATTGGATTTTTTCCCTGTCAAAACCAGGCTTAGAGGTGAAGATGGACGAATCTTAATCCAGCAAGCCTTTCAGAACCTTCCCGTTTGCACCACCCAGGATTTGCTGACCATCGCCGGGCTTGCTCTTCAGGGAAAGCCCGCTTCACCCATCCAGTGCCGCCCGCCTGCGCTCCTGGAACCACTGGTCATTACCGGCCTTCAATCCACACTGCAGGCCTTTATCAATCAGCTTCCCGATAAGGCCGTTCTTACCAGAACCCGTCCGCTTCAGGATGAGAGCCAATCCACCCGTGGTCTGTTCCGATCAATCCGAAGCATCCTTCGGGGAAGTAGCTTTTCAGTGATCCTGTTTTTAATATCTGGTTTTTTCCTTGCCAGGCGCAACTTTGCCCACTGGATTGAGTGGGCCGGTTTTCCATTCTATATTGGCGGACTCCTTGGTGCAGTGTTAAGCGGCCTCGCAGGTACAGGCCTCCGCTGGCTCCTGGAGATGATCTCTCTCTGGCTTCCCGGTGCAGTTCAGGAAGTCTTTCTCTTCTTTGGCGGGGTAATGTACCGGGTAATGGAACAATTCCTCCTCTGGACCGCCGCAGTTGAGATTACCTGCGCTCTGACAGGACTGACGTTGATTTTAATCAGCCGTTCCCGGATTATTCGTCAGGCGGAATAAACCGCTTCTTCCATTCGTACAACCGGTTGATCGCCTCAATCGGCGTGAGAGAATTCACATCCAGCTTCCTCAGCTCTTCCAGCAACGGATTGGTCTCAGGGAAAAGAGCCATTTGCCGGGGAAGCTGAGGATCAATACGCACAGCTTTGCCTGAGGAAGATTCCAGTTGCTGAAGGATTTCATTCGCCCTCTGAACTACCGGACGAGGCATCCCCGCAAGCTGGGCAACATGAATCCCATAAGAACGGTCAGATCCACCCGGCACAATTTTATGTAAGAAAACCACCCGACCATCGGCTTCGCTGACCGCAACATTATAATTACGCACACCGGGAAGAAAATCACTGAGTTGAATCAATTCATGGTAATGCGTTGCAAACAGGGTATGCGCGCGAAGTGCAGGGTTGTTATGGATGAATTCGATCATCGCCCAGGCAATGGAAACCCCGTCATACGTGCTGGTTCCCCGACCGATCTCGTCAAGGATGAGAAGACTGCGAGGTGTGGCATGATTGAGAATGTTCGCGGCCTCAATCATCTCCACCATAAAAGTCGATTGCCCGGCATGAATTTCATCCTGGGCTCCAATCCGGGTAAAGATGCGGTCTACCACACCAATCCGGGCACTGGAAGCAGGCACAAAACTTCCCATCTGTGCCATAAGAACAATGAGCGCTACCTGGCGTAAAAAAGTACTCTTCCCGCTCATGTTGGGCCCGGTAATGATACGGATAATTTCACCAGGCTCAAAGACAGCATCGTTAGGCACAAACCGCTCCCCGCTCAACCGGCGTTCCACCACAGGATGACGTCCGTCGCGAATTTCCAGTACCCTGTCAGCGGTCACCTCAGGGCAGGTGTAATGGCCGAGTGCAGCCGCCTCGGCCAGAGAAGCCAGGGCATCCAGGTTTGCAAGCGCTCGGGCGGTGGATAAAAGGCTTTCTCTGGCAACCGCCAGACTGGAACATACTTCCCGAAACAGGCGTGCCTCAATTTCACGAATACGTTCCTCGGCATTGAGCACGAGAGCTTCGTATTCTTTCATTTCCGGGGTAATAAACCGCTCTGCGTTAACTAAAGTCTGTTTCCGGATGTAATTCGGCGGCGCGCTGGCGGCGTTCCCACGACTAATTTCAATATAATAGCCAAAAACTTTGTTGTACCCGACCTTGAGGGTTTTAATCCCCGTTCTTTCACGTTCTACGGCCTCCAGGTTGGCAATCCATTCACGTGCATGGGTAGAGGCATCAATCACAGCATCCAGCTCAGCTGAATACCCCGCACGTATCACTCCCGTGTTCTGCAGCGTGGCAGGCGGATCATCGCTCAGAGCCTTCTCCAGCAAATCAAGTTGTTCACCGCAGAGATGGAGTTCCAACAGAAATTCTTTTAGCGCGGAGGGAATCTCTGAGAAAAGATTCCCTACAGCGGGTAGCTGGCGTAAAATACTCCGAATGGCGACCAGGTCGCGGGGTAACGCATGCCCCGAGACCACCCGGTTGACCAGCCTTTCCAGATCACCAATGGGACGGAGTACGGCCCGCAACTCAGCTCGCAGAATGCCCTGTTCCAGAAAATACCCTACCGCAACCTGTCGTTTTCGGATCATTTCCAGGTCCAGCAGTGGCTTACTCACCCATTGACGGATGAGACGTTTCCCCATCGGGGTGAGAGTATAATCGAGCACCGAGAGCAGGCTGCCTTCTACCTGGCCATCACGGATGGTTTCTGTTAACTCCAGGTTTCGGCGGGTGGACGCATCCAGCACCATAAATTCACTCAGGTTATACGTGGAAAGCCCGGTAAGCAGTTTTAGCGCGGCAGGTTGGGTCTCTTGAAGGTATTGCACAATAGCACCAGCCGCACGAGCGGCTAACTGTTTCCCACGCAGACCAAACCCATCCAGAGTAGCTACTGCAAAATGGGTCATCAGGACTTCCTGACAACGGGCGGTCTCAAACCGCCAGGCAGGGAAGGGCGTCACATGGCCGGGAAGAGAATCGGAGAGATGAAGCGTTTCCGGCAGGAGTATTTCAGATGGGCTAAGGCGGATCAACTCTGCCCGCAAGGTAGACAGACTGGCATCGGTATCGATTTCGGTAGCTGAAAACTCGCCTGTGCTGATGTCCACATAGGCAATTCCTGCGCGGCTGTCCTGCACCACAACTCCCGTAAGGTAATTATTGCGGTCACCTTTCAGAAGCCCCGGTTCGATCAACGTGCCAGGTGTGACCACCCGAACCACTTCACGAGGAAACAACCCCTTTACAGGTTGATCTCCAACCTGTTCGCAGATAGCCACATGGTATCCCCGCTCGATCAGACGGGCCAGATAATTCTCCACCGCATGATAGGGAATACCGGCCATCGGCACACGTACTCCGCGAGCCACCGGGCGTGAAGTGAGCACAATATCCAGTTCACGCGAAGTTACTTCTGCGTCTTCATCGAAGGTCTCGTAAAAATCTCCCAGGCGAAAGAAGAGAATCGTCCCCGGGTACTGACGTTTGATCTCAAGGTATTGCTGGCGAATAGGGGTTACATCTTCACTCATCAAGGGGTATTGTATTCCAATTTTGCCTTCAGGGGAGGAAACCAATGGATGGATCACCGCATAAAAATATTTTTATCTAAAAATTTTCTCCCCGTTTTTCATTTGCCATTCCATCAAAAGAATTCTATAATAAGCTCACTATACCCAATTCCAGAAGGAGGAATGACCAATGGCAAGTGTAACGTACGATCATGTCACAAAAAAGTTCGGGGATTTTACCGCTCTGAACGACCTGGATATCCAAATTGAAGACAAGGAGTTCCTTGTGCTGGTTGGGCCTTCAGGCTGCGGTAAAACGACGGCTCTGCGATGCCTGGCAGGGCTGGAAGAGATCACGATGGGACGGATTTTAATTGGAAACCAGGTAGTCAACGATGTTCCTCCCAAGGATCGGGACATTGCTATGGTTTTCCAGTCCTACGCGCTCTACCCTCACATGACGGTCTTCGACAATATGGCATTCGGCCTTAAGCTCCGAAAAGTACCCAAGGACGAAATCAAGCGCCGCGTTGAAGAAGCCGCCCAGATCCTTGGTATCGAGAATCTTTTGAAGCGGAAACCACGCGAACTGTCCGGCGGTCAGCGCCAGCGTGTGGCAGTAGGAAGAGCCATCGTTCGCGAGCCAAAGGTCTTCCTCTTTGATGAGCCTCTCTCGAACCTGGATGCAAAACTCCGCGTGCAAACCCGGGCAGAGATCAGCAAACTCCACCAGCGCCTGCAGACCACCTTTATTTACGTGACCCACGATCAGGTAGAAGCCATGACTATGGCTACGCGCATCGCAGTCATGAACAAAGGCGTCCTCCAGCAGCTGGATACCCCCCAGAACCTCTATGATCGCCCCGCCAACCTCTTTGTCGCGGGCTTCATCGGTTCTCCTGCCATGAACTTCTTCCCGGCCAAACTCCGCCGCGGCGATGGTGCTCTCGTGGTTGAAGGCGGTGCCTTCTCGGTCAAGGTGCCAGAAAACAAGACTGGGGTTTATGCTCCTTACGTCGGGCGTGATGTCATTTTCGGTATTCGCCCGGAAGATATCCACAACCCCGTGTTCGCCCCTCCAGGAATTCATGCCGCTCCTGTCGAGGCCAAAGTTGACGTAACCGAATTGATGGGCAATGAAATTTTCCTCTACCTGGTAAACGGCAAAGATAATTTCGTCGCCCGGGTTGACCCACGCACACGCTTCCAGATCGGTGAGCAGGTTCAGGTCGTCTTCAACATGGACAACATGCACCTCTTCGATCCCGCCGCCGATTCTGAGAATCCGCCGGCTATCCGCTAAGAATCCTTTCACCGGGAACAGCACAACGCCCCGCAGAAGCGGGGCGTTGTCTTTCTTTGCATTACACCAATGAACTAGACAGAACGCTTCGGTAAGCGGGTCAACAGGAACCCACCCAGCAAAGTCAGTATTCCCATAAGGATGAAGGCATCTCGCCAGAATGGAAGCGGAAAAAGCCGAATCAACGAATCGGAATATCGGAAGAGCCAGGTATCTCCCACAAAAAAGAGCCGGTGAAACATGGTGAAAAGCCAGTTAAAACTAACCCCTACCCCCACCAGAATTAGAACAACCAGTCCGATCGTCCACCATCCTCCCCTCCCAAAGGCACGAAGCAAATCTGTCAGCCATCCGCGCCGCCAGGCCCACGCCAGTAAAATGAGGTAGATACTGGTTAAAATAGTCCACGCCGTTACCATGGATTGCACAAGCAATTTTACATCTCGCATGTGAGACAATTCACGTTCATTATAAAGCGGCGTACCATCCTGAAGACGCTGGTTAGCGAGGAATTCTATCCCGGCATCATTCAATAAGTAGTCAATAGAAACTCTGGACCAGTGCAAACGATCTTCCAGAGAAAAACCGTAAGGATCGGGTGGGAACCAGGGCATACGGTATTCAACCTGAGGATAAAACGGTGTAATCAATAAGCGAATGGCTGTCATCATAAGAAAGAACGGCACACTGAGCGAGATCAGGAAAAGCCCAAGTGAACGCAGCACGGTTTTCATTGCAGTACCTCCGCTTCTCCAGAGAGCAAGAAACGTACCACCATCGTATTGGTAATCCACTCAATCGGAGCCTGGTCATCAGTGAATACAACTCCCCCGGTGGGCGCAGGTTGGAGATTTTCAAGAACCACCTTGAGAGAGTACAGGATCAGGGGATGAACATCGCCTCGCCCAAGAAGATAGACCAGATTGGCATCCAGATTCGCCGGATCAGATGGTTGTATAGAAGCGTAGAGAATCGAGTTAAAGGTACCGGGCAGGTCAACCACATACACACTGGGGAATACGGTCAGCAGGGTAGCACTGAAGGCCTCAATCAATCGGCGATCACCGGGGGCGCGCCCCACATTGATTGTTACCACGCCATCATCAGTAAGGTGGTTGCGCACCTCCTGAAAAAACTCCCGGGTGGTGAGATGCCAGGGAATATAAGGCGGCCGATAAGCATCAATACTGATAACCTGATACCGTCGTGAACTGTGCGCCAGACCATAACGTCCATCTTGCACAATCACATTTAAATTGGGGAGGTTCATACCAAAATAATCACGACCCACCTGAACAATTTTGGGGTCAATTTCGAAACCATCAATAGTCAGGCTTCCGTAAGCAGCTGTGGCCTGCCGGGCAGTCGTTCCGGCCGCCAGCCCGATGATCGCCATGCTACGAAGAGTTTCAGGGTCATACGGAGCAGGATTAAAATAGGGGGCAGCCAGCACCTGTTCCCAGGGACCTGCATAAAACAATTGGGTAGGATGATACATCGAATGAATGCCCTGCCCCTCATTCAGGCGTAAATATCGGAAATCACCATCCTGGATGACCTGAATGTAGTTATAGGAAGACTCAGTTTCAAACATTAGCCCGGGTGTAGCCTTATCAAATCCTCGAACCCCAAGCACCGCCAGTAAAAGGATGATCATGGGCATCCAGAGGAGCGAAAGCACCGGCTTCCATCCACATGAGCGCCACAATAACCCGAGCGAAATGAACAGCATTAACCCACTGATCGATAGAAAAGTACGATACGTTCCCACTAGGGGAATAAGGATCAGACCGGGTAAAAATGTTCCAAGAAACGAACCCAGGGTAGAAACAGCGTAAATCTTCCCCGAAACACTTCCTGCCTGCCCCGGGTCTTGAATGGCCAGACGGATGGCAAAGGGAGATGCCATTCCCAGGAGAGTAACCGGTACCACAAAAAGCACCATAACCACAACAAAAGAACCCAGGAGCGCCCCCATTTGGAGCTGGTCAAACGCATTGGATGCCAGTCGTAACACCGGACGGGAGATTAACGGCACCAGGCCAATGGTAAACCCTCCCCATGCCAGAATATTAAGAAAAGTCCGTGGGTGTGGAGACCGGTCTGCCCAGCGCCCACCAAGCATATATCCGGCGGTAAGATAAATCAAAATTAAGCCGATGATCGAAGCATAGATTAAATTGCTGGTGCCAAAATGATTCTCCAGCAATCGAGAAGCTGCCAGTTCGGCAGCCAGGGTGGTCAACCCGGAGAAAAACACAGCGAGGTAAAGTTGCGATGTGCGCATGGAGAGATTATACCTGTGGAAACCAGCCTGACGGAATATATCAGAGTCCCTGTTTTGCCCGGAGCACATCAGAATAGCGCCAGTCTGCCAGCCAACGCAAAGGTGCCCTTCACCTATCTGTGCAGGTAGGAGTGAAATAAGGATGGACAGGTTAACGAGGGACAGAAATTTTTCTTCCGGTCAATTTGTGAATGGTATATTCTCCGGCAATATTGGTGTTTCTTTATCCAACAGCAAAGATATAGCCAGGATTACTGGCGATACCACCGAGAGCGGAGAAAATGGGAGAATAAATGTACTTATGAAGGCAAGAATAAAAACGGCTTGATTTTGCAAACGATCTACCTTTGCCAGGCTCACCAACAGCGTTTCCACTCAGCAGCGCAGTCGCCAGCAGTCAGCATCAGGCAGTGATCACAGGATTTTATAAACTAATCCAACAATACAAATTTTGACCCCCGGCCACTGCTTTTCTGGCTAAGGTCGCAATTTCTTTTATCAAAGAAATAATCTCCTCTTCTCTGCCACCATCAAGCAGCCATTCCTCGGTTGAAGCCCATAACCTACCCATTTCTTCAACCTGAGATCGATCGGCCTCCGCAAGCGCCCGCGTTAAAGCGTTTGGAACAAGAACTACCCAGGGGCCATCATCACTTGCCGATCTTACGATCATGTCACCAAGACTATTTAGATGGTCGTTGAATGAAGAACCATCCATGATGCACTGAAGCTGGACGAGTTTGACGACCTCAATTCTCCGCGCCCGGACAGATGGTAAAGATTGCGCAGGGCTCTGGCGTATATCGAGAGATTGGAGTTCTGGGGGTGTCGTTATGAACAAATCGCTTAATAATCCCATAGCATTTCTCCTTTATCAGGCTGGTTAGCCCTCACGTATTTGATCCGTTGATTCAGACAATGAAGGTACGGAATTTACGCCCATCTGTAAACCTGTGAGACTGCTACTCAGCTTGCCCAGTACCGCCCGCATATCATCCCTTGAATTATTCATCATTGTTATAGCCCTCGATAATCGCCCATCTATCTCTTCCTGTAAATGAGTAATACTTTCCTGGGCAGTCTGTAAATAGACTTCTAATTTCTGCAAATCTATACTCTGGCTACTTTTCAACGCGGTCTGAAAAACCAAAAGCAGATAAGGTACAAACATGCTGTAACTCACCAGAACCACATTGAGTTGAAAAGTCTCCGACAGGATCCCTGCACATAGATCATAAACTGCGTCTGGCACAACAGCAACGCCGAAATTTACAGTGATGCTGGGATCGAGGTATTTTCTTACTTCTTTTGCTTTTGCCAAAACTGCATTTTCAATATCTTTCTTTAGCTTCTGTTTTTCCTGAGTATCATCAGAATTGATAAATTGCTCCAGCAAATTCGTAGCCGCCCATTTGCTGTCAATCGGCATAATCAAATTATTGGGTAATCGCAGTGCAAATTCGACCGATTTTCCACCAATTCTAAAATCTCGGACCTGCCATTCGACTGGAAGTTTGGAAAAAACCACTTCAAGAACATTTTCACCTGCTAAACCTTTCGTTTGTGTGCCTGCAATAATGGTTTCCAGCCTGCGAATCGAATCTGCAGTTTGGCGCTCAATTTCTTGTTTTGATTTTAGATGAGCATGAAGTTCTTTTAAATCATTTTTAGTGCTCGATAATTCATTCCTCATTGCCCCTGTTGCTTCGGATAGACTTGCTGTGAGCGCTTTGAGTTCTGAAATGGATGATAAGGCACTTGTCGCCAACCTTCCTATCCCCTGATTCGATAGGGATTGATTTTGTTCAACTGAAACGATTCTCTCTGTCAACCCCCGAATTTCCGATTGCATGGCATTTACTGCTTGCGTAATTGGCTCAACATGAGATAATTTCTCTCCCAGAACAGCAATCTGGGAAACAAGTTCCGATGAGTCGCTTTTCTTCCCCTGAAGTTTTTTCAGTTGAAAGAACATCACAACCATAAAGAAAATCAGGGAGAACAAAACCAACAGAAGGACAATCCCTGCAAAGAGTGTGATGATTTCTACGGAAATATTTGCCATCTTATTCCCTTATCCATTCTGCAGAATGACCCGCCTCACAGCATGCGTTAACATCACCTGGGCAGGTGTGAAAGAAGCTCCGAGAGCAGGAAAAAGCCCGAAGCGAGGAAAATGCCTGTAAGCCGCGCAGAATCTTACTTACAGTCGGCTGCACGCTTTGTTGGGCAGCGTTTCGCCAAAAGGCCTTACTCGATTTATCGCATAACGCCAGCATTTTATTTTGAAATCCTGCTCAGGCATACGGTTATTGAGTATCATGAATGCTTAATTTACTGACCTCAAAGCCCCATAACCTGCTGGAACGATAAAGAACATCTTTCAATTGATCTTCCAGCCAATCACGTCGTTGCATTAACTCATCCCTGCTTTTGCTTTTTACGATATCGGTTATCTCTATTTCAATGACTCTGGATAGAGCATTTTCCAGGTTGGGCACATTTATCACGTATTTCTCTGGATCAGTCACTTTTCCTTCGACAGTCACTGCCTGGGAAATCATCTGATTATCTGATGTGAGCAAATTACCATATTTGTAGTGGAAGGTTGGCTGCAAATCAACCCAAATGGCATAATCAATCATGGGAATAAGGGTCACGATTCCTGGACCTCGACTCCCCAGGATCTTCCCGAACCTCATAATCACAACTCGTTTGCTTTCGGGTACGATTTTGGTGGAAAACCTAACAAAAGCAGTGGACAAGAAAAACAATACCAGGCCAATAACAACCATTGCTTTAATCAAGATGTCGGTGGAAATGGATGACATATTAATTCTTTTCTTTCCTCGGACAAAGCTGCTCAACAGTTTGCTTTAGCTACACGCAAAATGGGCGCAACCGGCGGAGCGCCTCGGGTGCAGGCCGTTTTTTAGCCGCGTGATATTCTAGAGACATTCCGCCTCCTCTGCTTGAATTCTGGTCGCACAGGTAATGCCCATCTTCTCCATGTCCTTGATAAGACGGAACGGATCAACCAGGTGTCCCATCATCCAGAGGCCGGGCTTTCTGGCGATACCATCCAGGTACTGTAACAAGGTTGCAACGACCGGGATGGCGGTTAGTTCATATCCGTCGGGATGGGCAACGCTTGACCGTACCGTAACCGGTCGCCCATCTTTCAGACCAGCAGCCTGAACCTGAAGTTCAACCCGATAGGGCGGTTTGTGAAAGGTACCCATTCCCCACCACAAGAATTTCCCGATGGAACGTACGGCCTGCGGCGCTATCTTAAGCCAGGCCCAGGTGATCGGCATGATCACCCAATCCAACAGCCAATGCATTTCTGAAATGTAAAACCCGGTCTCACGCAGTGAGGGGAACAGGGAAGGCAAAGTGCGCAACTCTTCCAAAAACATGGAATAACAGCGTCGGCGTCCAATATCACCGCCAAAATCGAATGTACGCATTTCGTATGAATTGAGCTTCGTCCACGAGCCATTTTTAAAGACCTGTCCGTTATATTCTCTGAAACTCTCAACCACCTCATCCACAGCTTCGGAATACGGCAAGCCTTTGCCCATATTCAGATAGCCCAACGTAATGGCGCTCTCAACGCGATCCAGATGAGAGGCGGCATAACGCACCAGCGCGGAGGGTAAACCGGGATGAAAGCCAGCTTCGGTAATGAAACAAAGGCTGGCCCGTTCAATTTCATGCGCCAGTGATTGCAACAACGCAAATTTCTGAGCGCCGAGTTGCACATCCAGATAGTCCAAACCCATACTCAGAGAGGTTCGAATGACATTTTCGGCGTACGCAGTGGTAGGAGCAGCGACCACCACCATCATCTGATCTGCAAACGCCTGGCACAACGAATCTGTTTGCGACGCATCAGCGTAGATCGCTTTGACACGATCGTCAGAATATTGCTGATTGAGTTCATCGGCCAGGGCTTGCGCCCTGTCGAGGTGCCGCGCCGCAACAGTGATATCCGCTTTGGAGTTCTCTACCAGATGCTTAACAATCAACCTTCCCGTATATCCTGTGCCACCCAGGACCAGGATTTTTGACATGTTTTATTCCCTCTCCCTCTCTTTAGCGATTAATAACTATACGGATTCCCCTGATGCGGGGCATGCTTCCGTAAAACAGGCCGGGAAAAGCAGATAATGCTGCAATGACGCCTGGTTATTTCTATCCTCCCTTTTTAATCGATCTTGCATTGATTCTATATCCAGACAATCAAAATGAAACCATTGTATGCATGAACGACAGGACTTCCTAAAGAAATGAGAGCTAGGGCTTCAGCAAAACGAGCAGCAAAGAAGCGTCTGGCACGGGGAAGGTAACGAAACATCAGTCTGCCCAGGAGAATGCCCGACACCAGATTGTTGATACAAGCCATTGCCTGTCCCATCCTTTCTTTAGTCATCCATGCGTGGTCTTCTAACATGGTGATATCTCGACGATAGTGAAGCCCGTTTTCAATGCCCCAAAAGGCACAGGTCATCTACGAAGTAACCTTGGGACGATGTCTTGCCTGCACAGGCTGGTTATTCCATACACGACCTGTTTCTGTACCTTGCCTTTGCGGGTGGACGTAAAACGACGCTCCAGCAATGTCCCACGGAATACTTCGCCATCTATCCTCACCAGCCCTTGTTTGCTAATGGATTTCTTCCCGCTCAGATAGACCTGTTAGATGCGCTCCAACTTTCCCACCCACCACCTCTGCCAGAATGCGCCAATAGGGGCTGTGATGCGGCATGTTTCTCCTTTTCAACCTTAGCCATTCCACCAGCATCGTCGTGCGATGTTTGGCCCTTCCGGCAATCTCACCGGGACGATCTTCTCCATGCATCTTCGCCAGTACGGACAGCAAAAGCACCGGCACGAGCGGATACCACCCCCTTTGGATTCCCTGTGTCCTGCAGACCTTGAAAATGCGCATTCAGGTTCTCAACATCAAACACAATCCCTGCTTTTGTGCCACACGTCATAGCAACAATTCCTCGGTGTCTGTCCCAACCACCCCGAAGAAGGCCATTTTTAATCACCTATTTCCTACTTTAAGATAGCCCCGACTCCTTTTCAGCGTAACTTGACAAAACATGTCATTATGAGTAGTATAGCTACCAGGCGATGAAGCTCGCTTTTTTTAATTGATCTGCCGGTTTTACGGATGATAGCTTCTGTCAGCGGAAACAAACCGTTGGTAGAAGCTTTTTTAGTCAACTTCACCAACAAAGAAGCGGGACAAAATGATAGAGAAACAAAACTACTCCAACAAGAATGATAAAAGCCTGGCACTTAATTTGATACTTCTTCTGGGTTTGGTCAGTGCTTTAGGAGACATTACTTATGAAACAGGCCGAAGCATTAGTGGGCCCTACCTGGCATTTCTGGGTGCAAGTGTTGCGGTGATTGGTTTTGTCTCTGGCCTGGGAGAATTTCTTGGATACGCATTGCGATTGGTTTCAGGCTATCTGATCGACCGTACACAGTCTTATTGGCTTGCCACATTTATTGGATATGGCTTGCTCCTGAGTGTTCCATTGCTTGCTTATACAAACCGCTGGGAATGGGCTGTCCTTCTTCTACTTTTAGAACGCATTGGCAAAGCAATACGCACGCCAGCAAGAGATACAATCCTGTCGCATGCCACACACAAGGTTGGCCGTGGATGGGGATTTGCCATTCATGAGGCGTTAGATCAGATTGGAGCAGTGGCTGGACCACTAATTTTTATGGTAGCTTTTTTACAGCGGGAAAATTATCACGATGGTTTCCGGCTCCTGTGGATTTCAGCTTTTCTAACCATACTGGCACTTTTTGTAGCCCGAATACTTGTACCTGCACCGGAGAAACTTGAAAACCAGCCTGGCAGAATTTCAACAAAATCCACAGCACAAAAACAGCGTCTCCCCAGCATTTTTTGGATCTATGGTTTGTTTACCTTTATGAGTGTGGCTGGATTTACTAATTTTCAAATCATCTCCTACCATTTGGTAAATCAGTCTGTGGTTCCGGTCTCACAAATTCCATTTTTTTATGCAGTTGCTATGGGGGTTGATGCATTAGCCGCTCTGGTAGTGGGTAAAATATACGACAAAATTGGTTTTTTATCTCTCGTCATGATTCCCCTTGTAACACTCCCAATTCCCTTCCTGGTTTTTTCACACCTATATTTGCTGGCAAGTGGAGGAATCATTTTGTGGGGAATAGTTATGGCCGTTCATGAAACAATCATTCGTGCAGCCATTGCTGACCTTATCCCGACTGAAAGGCGAGCCTTTGCTTATGGCATTTTTAATACAATTTACGGAGCAGCTTATTTGCTTAGCGGGGTCGTTGTGGGAATATTGTACGACATATCAACCATATGGATCTTTACCTATGTAGTAATGATCGAGATTGCCGCTCTGTTTGTATTAATATTCTTTAGAAAAAACGCGCGGGTTGCTACCTAATCCATTAAAGGCAACACTGCCATACATCGTCGCATGGCTTCAAAGCATCTGTGAAATGCTTCATCAGCCGAATAGGGAAATTTTAATGTGATACTCTGAACTTTCCCTGATTCCACTACACTCAACTCCATGTATGAGTTCAAAATGGAGCCCGTATAAGATAATGTTGCGATTTGTGTAAGAGGAATACTTAATGTAATAGATTGATGTAAATCAGAATCCGAAACTACCAGGAGCCTGGAACCAGTTATAACCATGACTTGATCAAACCCCCTCTCTTCAAACCAGGCTGGCCATAATGCCCATGCATAAATTTTTTCTTCAGGTAATAGCATGGATGATATAGCATCTACGAAATGCTGATAATTTATTTTTTGACCATCATTACTGGCCGGATCAATTAAGGGGGGTAATTCTGATGGAACAGGTAAGGTGGAGCACTGTAAAGCTCGCGGGTTGATATTTGAAGGAGCAAACATTTTCAAGAAGCCCATCAATTCATCTATCTCTGCCCGAGTATATATAGGCGATTCCCATTCCAGGAAAGAATAACCATTCTTTGCTCGCCACGTAAACTTGAGAAGGATCGCTTCATCTGAAACCGTTTCGACTGACGCATCGATTAAACGTTCCAGCACTCCCAATTGGGCTTTAAAACCATATCGCACACCACTATCTCCTAATGGAACCAGTTCAACAAGTTGGATCAAGCGCTGAGTTGTTAGAATAAGCACGCCCTCCTGAAGTTTCTCACGGCCTAACCATGAGCGAGTACGATGGCTGTATGTAGCTGGGCGGCGAACTGCATACAGGATTCTTTCATCTTTATCCAAATACTCACTCACATAGTGCTGAATATGATACGGGAGTTGAAAGAACGTGTATTCAGCTGCAGTATAATGTTCCGCTTCAGTGAAACTTGTAACCGGCTTTTTGGAATCAACCGGTTTCCAGGCAGGCTGTGAATGCCCACCTTCATTGTTCTTAATTCTAGCTAACCGGTATTTTTTTTGCGCTTTTTTAATCCAGGGTTCAAGTTCGTCTGCTTTTATCCAATGTAAATCTGCTATTGAGGACGTCTTTAATCGTTGATCAATTGCACTTCGCCAAGAGTCTTCCAGATCCAAAACTGATGTAATTGCGGCAAACCGTTCATCCACATCGGATACTGCCAGGAGGTATGGATCGGTACCATCTGTTTGGACACCACCTAATAATCGGGCAGGGATTTGTGTTCTTGGCGGATGGGAGATTTCCCCAATTAAAATTACTTTTAGAGGATCTCCCTCCGAGGTCATAGTGTTTGGTAGGATTCCAATATCAAAAGGTAACATTACTTCGGGATAGAGAATTTGTTTAAGCCGTAAAACACCATGTTCACCAGGCTTGTATTCTCCCGTCGCGCGTCCAGATTGGACAATCTCAATTTCAATCGTTAATTTATCCATAGGTTATTTCCTAAAAATGGTATAAACAGACATATAAGTTTTTTACAATCTCTGCACGGGCATTATGAAATAAAAAAAACCTCCACTGAATATGCACTCAGTAGAGGCTATCAGTCATACAAGACAATTTCGGCGAGCCTCATCGCTCCTTTTGTTAATTTTATCACGAAGTCAAAAAACAGGTAAATAGTTTTAAAGAAAAGAATCTGTCGCATCAGTGGTGGGTAACTTTCTAACCATCAGCCATGGCAAATCAAAAGATCATCACACCGACACATTTGCTGTTTTTTTCTTATTTTCACCAAAAATTTCCACTCATTCGACAAGCACAAGAGATGAGAAAGTAGCTATAAACAGGGGTAAATAGAATGCTCGAATGTCCCAAATGTCACCGAACGGAACGTCAAAATCGGGGTGGAAAAACAGAGAGCGGTAGCCAACGTTATCGCTGTCTGTTTTGTTAAAAAGGACACGCCCATTCCAGACCCCGGGCCTATGCCGAGGAAGTGCATCGTAAAACCCAGCTTAGATCGATGCCCCGTTTCCCCTCCCAGGCTTTGATAGGTCTCCCTCTGATATAGGAGTGTATTTATAAAGACGTGCTTCCCGGGGAGTACTTAGCTTCTGCGATACTTAGCATACCAACAGATATATTGATCTCCGAGATCCTGGCGGTTCAGGTAAATGCCACAGCATTCCAAGTTTGCTCTCTTTTCAAAATCTATCCACTTTGGAACAGTTACAATAAATTCTACATCAAGAGTACAACACATCTCAAAGGAGCGGCTACTGTCAATCATCGATACATGCACAGTAATTTATTGGCCTTGCAAATATTAGGCCTGAAATTCTATCCCCTTATCAAACAATTTGTTTTAAACTCGTTAAAGGGCTCATTGAAACCAATCTATTGAGCTGGCGAATCATGTTTTGAGAGGAAACCTTGTCCATTCTAGAGGATTTAATCGTTCAATCGCGCTCCAATGATCCTCAGGTTGCAATACCAGCACTGGAAAAGCTAGCGTATTACAAAGAAGATCCAGCCCTCCAGGCAATAGAAGAAGCATTGCGATCTGACAGCCCGGAGATTCAGCAAGCCGCGCTCCGAGCGATTGGAGTTCAGGCAGACCCTCGCCTCTTCCACCCGCTCATTAACTTTATTTCGTCCACCCAGATCCCATCACTGCGTGGAGAAGGTATTCGCACTCTGGCAAAATTTACCGGCAGTTTCTGGGACGAACAAATTGCCGCCTGTATTGCTGCTCTACCCGTCCATCAAGAATACGATCATGAGATTGAACGATTAATCCACGTTATCGGCGAAAAAGCAATTCCATCTCTGGAACCATACTTGTTCAGCGAGAATGAAAATATGATTCGGCGCACGCTGAATCTGCTGGTAACCACAGGTGAGTTAGGAATCTTTACACTCATTTCACATGCACAGGATATTCCTCCCAGGTTGATGGCGCCCCTTGCCATGGCACTGGCGCAGAGCGGAAATCAAAACGCTATTGGCTTCCTGGTTCAGCAATCCGGAAGCAAAGATCATCACATCCGCACGGCTGCACTTCATGGTCTGAAAGCCGTGGACTCGCCAGAGGTATTTGATATCATGTGCCGTGCGTTAACCGACCCTTACCCGCTATCTCGCCTGGATGCCGCCATATATCTCGCGGCACACCCCGACAAACGCGCCTTGCCATACATTCAAGAATACTTGAACCAGCGGTTTCGTGACCCCATGGATTCAACTACACGTCTGTTTTGCCAGGATGCGCTGCAAAAAATCCAAGATCAATCCACCCCCCTTCAAGAATTGAGAAAGAGGCTTTTTACAGGGAACAAAGCCCAAATTAGAACGGCGCTGGATACGCTAAGAGACCGATTGGATGTTTCTTCTATCCCATTTTTGCTGAATTGCCTGGCGCTATTAGAAGGTCAAGACGATATTCTGGAGGATGCAATTTTCTACGCCTTCATTGACCTGAATGCCGTCGAGGTCGTTGATTTAATTATGAACTGGGAAGATGATTATTTTTGGAAGCCTTTTCTTGAAAATGAGGCATGCATGGTGTGTTTTGGGTTGCTGGGGCATCCCGCAGCATTACCATTGGTTGAAAAAATAGCCGGCGAGGAGATATTAAACCCCTCCGGTTTCCATCAAGACATTATCTCCGCTCGTGAGGCATTAAAGAACATCCAGCAAAACAGAGAACTTTTAATCCGCCTCTGGTATGCCACCCCCGATGATCTATCTCTCTCGTTATCCCTTGCCCGGCTGGGTGATCCACGTGGAATCAATGATCTGATTCGTGCCTATTCCACTTTAACTCGAGGCATGCGGCTTCTGGTCATTCGCGCTCTGGGACAGCGTGCCTTTCGCGCCTATGAACCATTTTTGCTTGAACGATTGGTAGAAGAAGACCGGGAGATCGTTCGGCAGGCTGTACTATCCCTGGGGTATATGGGACTGGAACACCCTCCTGCAGCATTGCAGGCGATTTTACTGGATCGAGATGAAGAATTGCGAACCGCGGGCCTTTTTTCACTGGCTGAAATCCACAATCCAGAAAGCCTTTCCCTGATCCTGCACATGCTCTCAGACCCCAGCGAACAGGTTCGTGCGGTCGCCGTTCAATCCTTGCGCCGTTTTCGAAAGGTAGATCCCGGTCAGATCATCCCAGCCTTGATCAAAGCCACGGCAGATCCATCAGAATGGGTTCGTTTAGAGGCTGCACGATTGTTAAATAAAATGAGTGTAAAAGTGCCAACAGACGTGCTTGAGCAACTGCTTGTGGATGAAAATGAAAATACTCGCTATTATGCCGTCCGTCTTTACGGATTTAATCAGGATGAACGTCTTTATGATGCCCTAAAGCAAACCGTCAAAATGCGCGGCCGCGCCATGCGTCAGGCCAGAGAGCGTGTTTACCAGATCGAATATGTCCGCAAGAAGAGACTGGGGATTGACCCCGATCTGGAGGAATAAAGTAGCGCTCATCTATTAAAACAGGTCTCGGCCCGGAGCGATTCTCAACTGCAGTGTCCTTTGAAGTTAAGCACGGATAGTACTTACCTATCATGGCAGAGCACCCGGGGTGCGCAGTGGAGGCAGACCTGGCCCCTGGAAGCCTTTTTCACAGCGGGCTATCCTTCCTCAAATTCAAATCCCTTAAATTTCAGAGTGTTACAATTTTCATTGATCACCCGAACCTTGTCCTCCGGGATACCGTCAGGAACTTCCACATCGATTTCGAGAACAATTTTCGCTTTTGCACCAACCAGACTGGTGAGGTGAGTCAGTACTTCATCCGAAATCCGGCCTGCATCTCGGCCAAGACGGGTAGCGTCCAGTTCCACTGTGCCGCGGAATCGGCGAAAAACTCCTTCTTTCTTTGTACCTACAACATCAAGCAACGAAGTGGTTCCCCCGGTGTTTGGCTCGCTCCCCCCATTGGTTGGCGGTTGACTTCCGAGAGGATAGGGTATCGAAGTATCTGAAAAACTCAATGGAATTTGTAATAATTTCATATCTTCAACCGATATCCCACCCCCGGTTCAGTGTGAATATAAGTAGGTCTGGAAGAGTTCGGTTCTAGCTTATGCCTTAGATTGCTTACATTTACACGTAGAATATGTAGGTCATTATAGCCTTCTCCCCAAACCTGTTTCAATAATTGACGATTGGTAATGACTTTCCCAGCATTAATGACCAATAATCGTAAAATATCATATTCGGTCGGTGTGAGTTGAATCTCAACACTATTCACTGTTACCAAACGATGAGCAAGATCAACCACCAACCCACCGATGGAAAAAATCGGTTCCGAAATACTACTGCTCTGACGACGCAATACAGATCTTATTCTAGCTAATAACTCACCCATACCAAAAGGTTTTGTTAAATAATCATCTGCACCAGCATCCAAAGCTGAAATTTTATCATTCTCCTGTTCACGAACAGACAGAATGATGATGGGAACTTTCGACCACTCTCGTGTACGTCTGGTAACTTCGATGCCATCAATATCAGGCAATCCCAAGTCCAGAATCACAATATCTGGTCGATTTATTGTAATTGCTTGCAAAGCAGTTTCCCCATTGCTGGCTTCACTGACAACAAATCCTTGCCCGTTTAAAGCAACCCGTAAAAATCGACGGATAGCAATTTCATCATCGACCACTAATACTTTCAAACCCAAAAGGGTCATGGCTCGTTTCCTTTTGGAAAAGTAATTGTGATTAGCGTTCCTCCACCTTCACGGTTTGCTGCACTTATCTTTCCTCCAATAGTTTCAACAATTCCCTTACAAATGGCTAATCCTAAACCCGTTCCGCTGACATTTTCAGGTCGGGATACACGATAAAACTTGTCAAAAACTCGTTCCAAGTCTTCATTGGGAATTCCGATTCCCCGGTCACTGATACGGATGGTGATCTCCTTATCAGTTTGGAAAACATCTATATCAATTTGAGTGTCCTTTGGCGAGTACTTTATTGCATTATCTAACACGTTAACCAGCACTTGCTCAACCAAGACAAAATCTAACATGACCATCGGCAGTTCCTCCGGGAGGGTCACCACGATGGGTTTCTTACCAAGACGATCTTCAAGTTGATCCAGCGCAGATCCGATCACATCCTGAATATCGCAAGGTTCAAGCTTGAGATGGATAGCGTTGGCTTCAAGTCGGGTCATATTTAATAAATTTCCTACTAACCGGTTAAGACGCTCCGCCTCATTATAAGCTGTTTCAAGCAAATTACTGCGATCTTCTTCGTTAATACTCAAGGACTGCTGCTTAATGCCCCCGTGATACTAACCAATGGGGTACGTAAGTCATGGGAAATTGAGTTGAGTAAAGCAGTTTGAAGTATTTCTGTAGCTTGAAGTAATTCTGCTTTGCGTGATTGTTCTACCAGGTTTGCTTGTTCAACTGCAAGAGCTGCCTGATTCACAAACGCATTAAATGTTTGCCGCAAGTCTGGTGAAAGTAATTTTTCACCTTCTTTGGGATGAATCCCAAGCACTCCAATTCGTCCTCGGGCAGTTTTTAAAGGTTGGCATCTCAACGAAGCTGCAGGTAATGTGGCTGTTCCGAGACCTGCGGGCTGGTTGTGATCAAAAGACCATGTCGCTACTGCTATCTCATTGGCATCAGGGGTATATCCAGCTGTTGTTGCATACATTTTTAACTTATTATTTTCTGGCAAAAAAATCACTGCATCGCATCCAAACACATGACTGATATGGTTGATTATTATCTCTGTCACTTGATGAAGGTCGGTGGCAGAAGTTAAGTCACGTCCCAAGGCATACAAAGCTGATGTTTGTGATTCACGTTGAATTGCCGCCTCAGCTTGTTCTTGAGTTCGCGCCGTGAGAGTACTTACTACCAGACTTACAAGTAATAATCCTATAAAGGTAATGAAGTATTGGGTGTCAGTAACCTCAAATGTCAAGTAAGGAGGAACGAGGAAAAAATCAAAAGACAAAACGCCCAAAAAAGAAGTTAATAATGCTGGTCCACGTCCAAGGTAAACAGCTGCTGCTACTGTGGTAACCAGGTAGAGCATCACAAGATTTACAGGTTCCAGCCTGGTATGGATCAGTTTCCCAATAATAGTTGCGAGAACTACCAATCCAAACGCGATTAAATATCTCCAATATGGCAGGTGAGGACGAATAACATCGGCGATTTTTGATGGATTTATGTCTGGTTGTTCGTTAATCACATAAATATCAATGTCACCGCTGGCATAAATCAATTGATCAACAATCGACCCTGATAGTAATTCCATCCAATGAGGATGTATAGGTTTACCCACCACAATTTTTGTGACATTATGCTTTTTTGCATAAGCGAGCACCGCTTCAGGAATTGAACGTCCAGTTAATATTCGTGTACGCGCTCCAAGTTCTTCAGCAAGCTGCATTGTTTTAGCTACACGCTCAATTTTTCCTGGATTCATTTCTGGCTTCGAAGTCAGATTCACATGCACTGCAAACCATTCTGCGTTAAGTTCGTCTGATAATCGGCGTGTGGTACGGACTAATTTTTCAGAGAGCGGGCTGGAACTGATACAAACCAATAACCGTTCAGTTGCCGGCCACGGGCCCTCGATTGCTCGAGTCCGCATGTAATTACGCATCTGTGTATCCACGCGTTCAGCAGCGCGCCGTAGAGACATTTCTCGCAAAGCAGAAAGATTCCCCTTGCGGAAAAATTTTTCTATCGCCCTTTTAGCCTGATCTGGAACGTAAACTTTTCCTTCGTTAAGCCGGATGATTAGTTCATCTGGTGGGAGGTCTATAACTTCGATTTCTGATGCTTCATCCAACACCCGATCTGGTACAGTTTCACGAACTACAACACCTGTGACTCGTGCCACAATATCGTTCAAGCTTTCAAGATGTTGTACATTCAATGTAGTGTAAACATCAATCCCGGCCTCTAGAATATCATCAACGTCTAGATATCGTTTGGGATGCCGGGACCCTGGTGCATTGGTATGTGCCAATTCATCAATTAAAACCAATTGTGGATGACGATTGATTACTGCGTCCACGTCTAATTCAGGCAACGTTATATCATGGTATTCAATTTGCCTTCGTGGAATAATTTCTAAGCCATCGACTATGGCTTGTGTATCCGCACGCTCATGGGTTTCGATATACCCGATCACCACATCTACACCTTGTTGTCGCCGTTGATGCGCAGCCTCAAGCATCGCATAAGTCTTCCCGACTCCTGCGGCATACCCCAGGAATATTTTTAACTTGCCACGGGTGGGTTCTTCAGCCTTGATATTTTTTAATAGTTCATCAGGATCTGGTCGTGATTTCATTATTTTATTTTTATACCATCGAGTGCAAGATTTATGAGTAAAACATTCACACGAGGTTCACCCAATATTCCGAATTGACGAGTTTCAGTATATTGATCCACCAGGGATAATAATGTTGACTCATCCAAACCACGCTCTCGAGCTATTCTTGGAACTTGATAATAAGCTGCTGATACGCTGATATTTGGATCCAAACCCGAAGCAGACGAGGTTACGAGATCAATAGGGATCAGATTCTCATTATTTGGATCGAAGGTTTTGAGTAGTTTTATCCGTTCTTCAACCTTTTTGACCAATTCCTTTGATAAAGGTCCGAGATTGGAACCCGCTGAACCGGTTAATGAAGCTTGATCATATGCATTATATGGATGTACAGAAGTAGCTGAAGGTCTACCCCCAAAATATTGTGGTCCAGAAAAGTCTTGCCCAATCAGTTCCGAACCCACCACCTGCCCGTTGACGCTAATAAGACTCCCATTTGCTTGGTAAGGGAATAACAATTGTGCAAAACCAGTAACGGTTAAGGGATAAAAAACACCTGTAATCAATACCAATAAAGTAAAAACACCAAATAGTGGACGAAGTTGAATTTTCATGAACCCAATACTCCAGACGAATAAGTCACAATCCATACAATGGAAACTAGAAACAACCACGGGTGATAAATTGTCGGAATTCTAAAAATTGAAGGTGCAAATCCGACTACTATCACTGCCAATGTTGATAAAATTTTTACAACTTTGATCAATCGTTGTTTTTTCGTCTTATTACTCCTAGACCAAACCTAATAGAGATAAAAGCAAGTCGATCAATTTAATGCCTATGAATGGAGCCACCAAACCACCCACACCATAAATAAGTAAGTTATCCCTAAGTAGATTGGCCGCTGACTTAGGATGGTATGGAACGCCTTTAAGTGCCAAAGGGATAAGAATGATGATGATAAGCGCATTAAAAATAACTGCCGAAAGGATAGCACTCTCAGGAGAGGTCAACTTCATAAAATTTAACTTTTCAAGGATAGGATAAGTCGAAGCGAATGCCGCTGGAATGATGGCAAAGTATTTACTGACATCATTGGCAATGCTAAAAGTAGTCAAAGCCCCGCGGGTCATCAATAGCTGTTTGCCGATTTCAACAATTTCGATAAGTTTTGTGGGATTGCTGTCGAGATCGATCATATTTGCTGCTTCACGCGCCGGTTGCGTTCCGGTATTCATTGCCACAGCCACATCTGCCTGGGCGAGCGCAGGAGCATCATTTGTCCCATCCCCGGTCATCGCCACAAGCCGTCCACCCGCCTGGTATTCCCGGATCAATTTGAGCTTGGTTTCTGGAGTAGATTGAGCAAGAAAATCATCCACACCAGCTTCAGCTGCTATTGCTGCTGCTGTGAGAGAATTATCGCCTGTAATCATGACTGTTTTGATGCCCATTTTCCGTAGTTGCGCAAATCTCTCCTTGATGCCCCCTTTGACAATATCTTTCAGATGGATCACTCCCAGAGCTTTACCATTTTTGGATACTACCAGTGGCGTTCCACCATTATTTGCAATGTCCTCAATTGTTGGGAGTAGATTTTCAGGAATTCTGTTTCCATTCCCTTCTATTAATGCAATCATGGTATCCGGCGCACCTTTGCGAATTTGTGTGCCATTAAAATCAACACCCGAAATACGAGTTTGCGCTGTAAATGGGATAAAATGCATTCCTCCTGGTGCTTTCTCGCTTGCACCAATCGTCTGCCCACGTAACCCAAACATTTCTTTTGCTAGAACTACAATTGAACGTCCTTCAGGTGTTTCATCCACCAATGATGCTAATTGTGCAGCTTCAGCTAACTCTTCAATTCTGACACCATTGACTGGAATGAATGCCACTGCCTGACGATTACCAAGAGTTATGGTACCGGTTTTGTCCAACATCAATACATCTACATCGCCGGCAGCTTCAACCGCACGACCTGACATAGCAATCACATTGCGCTGAATCAAACGATCCATACCAGCAATACCAATAGCTGAAAGCAAGCCGCCGATAGTAGTAGGAATCAGACAGATCAATAATGCTATCAATACCGTTATCTTGATTGGTGTGCCCTGTCCAGCTACTTGCACGCTGAATTGTGAGAATTGCAGTAGAGTCGTACACACAACTAAAAAAACAATAGTAAAGCTTGAGAGTAAGATACTTAAAGCAATCTCATTTGGTGTCTTTTGGCGTTTGGCACCTTCCACCAAAGAGATCATTTGATCCAAAAATCCCTGACTGGGATTGGCACTTACTCGAACAATCAGCCAATCGGATAGCAAGCGAGTTCCACCTGTCACCGCTGAACGATCTCCACCAGCCTCGCGCACTACTGGAGCGGATTCACCTGTAACTGCACTTTCATCTACCGAAGCAATACCGTAGACAATCTCTCCATCCGCTGGCAATATATCTCCGGCCTCAACGAGGTAAAGATCATTCCTCATTAGTTTTGTTGAAGAAACCAATGAAACAACTTTTTTCGCAGATTCCAAAGTTGCTGGATTTCCCTGGAGTTTTTTGGCCGGAGTATCTTGACGTGCTTTTCGCAGAGATTCGGCCTGCGCTTTACCGCGCCCTTCAGCTATAGCTTCTGAGAAATTTGCAAATATAACCGTAAACCAGAGCCATAAAGCTATGGCGCCAATAAATCCGGTGGGCGCTTCCCCTTTTCCAAGTAATGCCAAGATCCAAAGAACCGTGGTCAAAAGGCTACCGATTTCTGTCACGAACATGACTGGATTATGCACCTGGTGTTTTGGATTTAGTTTAGCAAAAGCGTCTAGAATGGCGTGGCGATAAATCTCATAGTGACTATTTTTCAGTGAGGGTTTATTGTGTTTCATCAGAATAACCTTCCTGCGCCCATCATCAATTGCTGTACTATAGGTCCCAATGCTAAAGCTGGTAAAAAGCTGAGTGCCCCCACAATGATGATCACTCCTATCAGCCAACCAATGAATAATAGTGTGTAAGTTGGCATTGTGCCGCTGCTAGCAGGTACGATTTTCTTTTGTGCAAGTGAACCTGCCATCGCCAATATAGGAACAATTAGAGCGTATCTGGCGAACAACATTGCGATCCCCAGTGTGATATTATAAAAATCTGTGTTTACACCCAATCCTGCAAACGCCGATCCATTATTATTTCCTGCAGAAGCAAAGGCATAGAGTACTTCGCTGAAACCTTGCGGACCTGCGTTAAAGATAGTCGCCGTACCCCTTGAACTTGTTAAAGCAATAGCCGTTCCAAACAGAACCGTAATCACAGGGATTAAGACAATCAAAACTGCCATTTTCATTTCATGGATTCCTATCTTTTTACCAAGATATTCTGGGGTTCTTCCAACCATCAGACCCGCCACAAATACTGCAATAACAACAAAAGCCAGCATCCCATAAAGACCAGAGCCAACTCCACCAAAAACGACTTCACCTAGCAGTATCATCCACATGGGTACCAAACCACCAAGGGGACTAAATGAATCGAGCATGGTGTTGACTGAACCATTAGACGATGACGCTGTAACGGTAGCCCAAATACTTGAATTCACGACGCCAAAACGTACTTCTTTGCCCTCCATATTTCCACCAGATTGATCTACACTCATTGAAGTAAATACTGGGTTACCTTGTGATTCTGCACTGATTGTGACGCTAATCATCAACATGAGAATAATTGTCATTGCTGCCAGTAGTGCCCAACCCTGACGCGTATCCCCCACCATCTTGCCAAAGGTATAAGTCAATGCAGCTGGGATCAACAGAATCGCGAGCATTTCAAGAAAATTTGAAAACGGCGTGGGGTTTTCAAAGGGATGAGCAGAATTGACATTATAGAAACCCCCTCCATTAGTTCCCAATTGTTTTATTGCAATTTGGGAAGCTGCTGGCCCTAGTGGAATGGTTTGCGAAACCACACCTGATGTTTGATCAACCGTTTGACTAATAATCGCCGGCTGAAAGCTCTGAACAACACCTTGAGCGACCAACAATAATGCCAGTATTATGGATAGAGGCAGGAGTATATATAAAACTGAACGAATCAGATCTACCCAGAAATTACCAAGCCTATTAGTAGAATGCCCTGTCAGTCCCTGGATTAAAGCGATCAAGACCGCCATTCCTGTGGCTGCGGAGAGGAAATTCTGCACACTCAACCCCAACGCTTGGGATAGATAGCTCATGGTCGTTTCACCGCTATAACTCTGCCAGTTCGTGTTGGTTACGAAGCTAACAGCGGTATTGAAAGCAAGTTGAGGTGAAATACTACCAAGCGCTTGAGGATTGAGAGGTAAAAATTGCTGAAAACGCAATAGAAGGTATAGGAAGAAAAAACCAACTAAGTTAAATAGTAAAACGGTTAATGCATAGGTCTTCCATGTCATCTCAACATTTGATTTGACACCGGCAATTTTTAGCATAAACCTTTCAATTGGAGCAATGACTGGGGAAAGGAAAGTCCTTTCTCCTTGGTAAACGCGAGCCATGTAAGATCCAAGAGGTTTGACCAGAATTAACAGAACCCCAATGTATATAGGTAATTGAAGCCAACTCATAATATTCATCCGAACCACTCCGGTTTAATGAGTGAAACGAACAGATAGAACAATAAGGCTAAGACCATTATGCCCACAATGATCAGAAGTCCATTCATATCACTTCTCCAATAACGAATTACATAAAGAGACAAATCCTATCATTAATAGAAAAAAGACAATCACAATCATGATCATTAAGAAATCACTCATGGGTCTCCTCCATTTCAATCAATAATTTATTCCATGATTGATTAAGAATCGGGCAAGAATCGAGAAAGAAACGTCAAGAATAAATCAAGATGATTGTGTAAGGGTTTTTCTGTAGGATGAGCCAGGAGACCCAAACGGATTATCAAAGAACGTTAAGAATCGAGGGATAAACCTCCTTGTTGACCCGTTCTAGCCCGTTAGTGGTGCGCAGCTTGCGCCGGTGGTCGGCTGGGAAGGAGAACACCGTCAGCCCTTCGGGGATGTTCTTTTCCATCCAGTCGGCCAGGCGCGAGGCAGTTTGGGCGTACTTCTGCACGGTTCTAGCCAGGTACTGCTCGGCGGTGGCCCGGTCAGGGGCATTGAAGATGATCCGAATGTCGTTGGCCACCTCAGCTTGCAGTTCCTTGCGCGGGACATACGCCTGGGCGTTCTGCTGCAGGTGGAACTGGCAGCGCTGCCAGGGGATGCTACCCAAGACGGCCTGTCGGGCGGCTTTGAGACCGGCGTGGTCATCGCTGACGATGAGCTGCACCCCACCCAGGCCGCGGGCGATCAAACTCTGCAAAAAGGCGCGCCAGTGCACTTCCTGCTCGCTGAGCGAAACGGAAACGCCCCAAATACGCCGCTTGCCCGCCCGATCCACTCCGCTGGCAATCAAAATGGCTGCGTCGCGGATCTGGCCGTCCTGGCGCACCTTCTCAGAGCGGGCATCCAGAAACAGGTAGACGATCTCGCCCAGGGGACGCTTGCGCCAGGCAGCCATCGTTTCATCCAGGAGGGCTGCCGCCCGGCTGACCTGCGTGGAGGAGATCTCCGTCCCGCACACCTGCTCG
>AMZC01000922.1_pt1 | contig 74806 bp, 67 predicted proteins | sample 948551 | NCBI WGS metagenome assembly AMZC01 (sample SAMN01120625, study PRJNA171369) | bioreactor sludge metagenome | biome: sludge; isolation source: anaerobic thermophilic cellulolytic sludge from lab reactor | place: China: Hong Kong, Shek Wu Hui wastewater treatment plant | collected... | reverse complement strand
CATCGAGGGGTGATATTCGACCTCTGCCGGTGGCACTTTTGATTCCAGTGCCTCCAGAGGCCTGGCCGGAACGGAACCCAAAGCGTCAACCCTCTACTAAATCAGATCAACATTCTTATCGTCGATGGATAGACTGAAAAGTATCTGAACCGCACCTAAAATATCAAAATTTTCGCTCTCTGAGGCTCTATCCGGTAATCTTCCATACACCTCTCCCGAAGTCCCCTTTTCATGAGTGATTTTATCCAAATTGAATATTGACAAAGCTAATCTTATTAGTTATATTACTAACATATTTAGCTTACGAGGAGATCACTTTCATGCCTACCCGGTTCATTCACACTTCCGGCGGGAACATTGCTTATGACGACCAGGGCGAAGGCCCGCTGGTCGTGTGCGTACCTTCCATGGGAGATCTGCGCAGTGAATATCGGTTTTTGCTCCCTTTGCTCACATCCGCCGGTTTTCGGGCGGTGAGTATGGATGTTCGCGGACATGGGGAAACCAGCACCAGCTGGCCGGACTATTCTGTCGCCGCCATTGGTCAGGACATCCTCGCATTAATCGAATCGCTGAAAGCAGGGCCTGCAACGCTGATTGGCACTTCCATGGCCGCTGGAGCTTCCATCTGGGCCTCTGTGGAAGCCCCCGATCAGATCTCAGGCATGGTTCTCATTGGCCCGTTTGTTCATGGCAAGGGAGATCCGTGGCTGAAATTCCTGTTCTCGCTCGCTTTCGCCCGCCCATGGGGGCCCTCTCTCTGGGCCAAATACTACGCCAGGCTCTACCCCACACGCCCACCCCACGATCTTCCAGAATACATTGCCACCTTAAGAGATAATCTACGCCAGCCGGGGCGCATGGAAGCCCTGCAGAAAATGATGGCCGCCGATAAAACTGCATCTGGTGAACGGCTTAATAAAGCCCGTGTTCCGGCTTTCATCTTGATGGGAAGTTTAGACCCGGATTTCAAAGACCCCGAAGGGCAGGCCCGCTGGGTGGCCGAACAGGTTCGCGGAAGTTATCAAATGGTGAACGGCGCAGGTCACTATCCGCACGCCGAGATGCCCCGGGAAACCTTTGAAAGAATCCTGCCTTTCCTGCAACAGCTGGAAAACCAGCCTGTGGAGACGCATGCCTCGTAAAACAGGCCTCAACCGGGAGACAATCGTCGAAGCGGCGGTCGAATTGGTGAATAGAGAAGGGGTTGGCGCCCTCACGCTTCATCGCCTTGCCGCGCATGTGGGGGTGCGCCCGCCTTCTCTTTATAACCATATTCATGGTATGCCCGGTTTGTTACGCGAACTGGCTCTTTTCAATGCCCGTCAATTAGCCGAACAAATGGGAAGGGCCGTCATTGGGCAGTCGGGCGCACCGGCGCTAGAAAAGCTGGCAAACGTCTACCGGGCATATATTAAAGCCAACCCCGGTTTATACTGGATCAGTCTGAGTGCACCTCAGCCTGAGGATGACATCGAATTAATAGAGGCGCAACAGGACATCATTCAAATTGCCCTGCTTGTGATCGAATCTCTGGGGCACCAGGGTGAACAGGCACTTCACATTGTGAGGGGCCTTCGAAGCCTGGTGCACGGATTTACCACCCTTGAGAACCTGGGAGGGTTCGGGCTGGAGCTCGATTGTGAGGTGAGTTTTCAGTATATCGTGAGCACTTTTATTCGCGGAATTTCCCATTGAACGCTTCTTTCCTGCCCTTGCCCAGACTATCAAGGCGATTTATAATCAAAATCAGAGAGTTCTATCCTTACCTATCAATGATCTCATTATCCGGTATGGATGGATTTAGTGGTGATTTCTGGAGGTAAAAATTGGAGTCGTTTCGCTCCGAACCCCTGCCCAACGAGGAGCCAACCCGCCCCGCGCCGCGCAGAAACCCGGTGATCAGTTTCCTTTTGGAAACCATTCAGACTATTCTCATGGCGCTGGTGCTTTATTTTTTGATTGACCTCGTGCTTGGGAGGGTGCGCGTTGAAAATATCAGCATGGAACCCACCGTCAGGCCAGGGCAATTCATCCTGGTCAATAAACTGGCATACCGCCTGGGTGAATTTAAACGGGGAGATGTGATCATCTTCCACTACCCGCGTGATCCTCACGAAGATTACATCAAGCGCGTGGTCGGACTGCCCGGCGAAACCGTCACCATCAGGGATGGCCGCGTGTACATCAATGGACAACCTCTCGACGAACCGTACATCTCCGCACCACCTCAGTACACTGGAGAATGGGTGGTGCCGGAAGACCAGGTTTTTGTTTTAGGCGATAACCGCAATCAATCTTCCGATTCGCACAGCTGGGGGTTTGTCCCCCGTAACCTCGTCGTTGGTCGGGCACTGGTCGTATACTGGCCCCTCAACGACATCAAAATTCTGAACCAGACACCGGTGGTCAATGCCGCAAACTGAATTTTCCCCTCGAATGGATTTGCAACAGGTGCGTGCCCTGCTCGAAGAATACACGCATCAGCTCCCTCCGTTGGCTTTACCCGAAGGTCACCCCGGTGACCGCCCCATTGCCTCCTGGATCGATCACACCCTGCTCAAACCAGAGGCTTTACCCGAGCAAATAATTCAACTGAGCCGCGAAGCGCTTCAGTTCCAGTTTGCTGCGGTTTGCGTTAATCCGCTTTACGTCACCCTGGTGGCCCGCCTGCTGGCAGAAAGCCCCGTGCGCACCTGCTGTGTGGTTGGCTTTCCTCTGGGTGCTACCCCCACCCGGGTTAAAGTCTTTGAAACCCGGGTCTGTCTGGAGGAAGGCGCTCAGGAAATTGACATGGTCATCCCCATCGGCCTGTTGCGCGCCGGGGAATATGCTGCCGTGCTGGAAGATATTCAGGCTGTGACCGAGGCAACCCACAGCCAGGGCGGGCAGATCAAGGTCATCCTCGAAATGGCTCTGCTCAATCAGCAGGAGAAAATCGCCGGATGCCTGCTCGCTAAGGCCGCCGGGGCTGATTTTGTTAAAACATCCACCGGCTTTGGGCCGGGAGGAGCGACCACCGCAGATGTGGAGTTAATGCGGCGGGTCGTGGGGCCTGCAATGGGAGTCAAAGCCGCCGGGGGGGTTCGTACCCTGGCTGACGCGCGCGCCATGCTGCTCGCCGGAGCCACACGCCTTGGAAGCAGTGCAGGAGTCAAAATTGTTCAGGAAGCGGGTTTGGAGAGGTAACTTCATGAATCAATCAGAGAACCAGACCTTCTCCTGTGGAGAATGTCAGGCCGGGCACTTACGGCGGGCTTACGTCACCTATTTCACCTGGCTGGGAGACGAATTAATCACCGTGCCCGACTTTCCGGCCTGGGTTTGCGATGTGTGCGGACGGCGCGAGTACGACCCTCACGCTCTCAGCCAGCTCAATCTGCTTCTCAACCCCAACGCCGGGCGGCCCAGGCAGCGCAACCGGAAGTTCACCCCCACGGCGCCCAGCAAAAAAGGCTCCCGCCCCAGCCGTCCGTAAACCACCAGCATCACACAGGTGACCGGTCTGTAAAACCAGACCGGTTTTTTTATGGCACCGGGCACCAGGCTGCATCCTGATCGCGCCCCGGTGACTGACTCAGGTTTCTCTGGAATTGGCCATTAGCCCGCATGATGAAAACTTCCGCGTCTCCATCCACCACACGGTTGAAGGCCAGCCACTGTGCATCGACTGACCAGGCCGGTGCGCTATCTCTGGGGCCATCGCTCAACCGCACCACTTCCATTTCAGGGTTGCGCAGAGGATACCGCGCCATAAAAATACGCCGGGTGCTCCCCTCTTCCCGCGTGTATGCCACCCAGTTTCCATCTGGAGACCAGGTTGGCTGCGCCACCTGCCCCAAACTTCCCGCCAGGCTCGAAAAATCAAACCGTTGCGGTGTGACATAATAAGGTCTGGGTTCAACTGCCGGGTCCGACTCCCCGCGCAGGTTGAGAATCTGCCGCCCCGAAACATTCATCACAAAGGCGAGCATGCGCATATCGGGTGACCAGGTCGCCCCGAATTCTTCCTGATCATAGCTCAACCGGGTCTGCCCGCTCCCATCCACATTCATCAGATAGAGCTGTCTCACCCCATCCTCACGGCCATTGTTGGTAAATGCAATCAGGCGTCCATCGGGTGAAAAGGCCGGTTCGGTATCATCTCCCTTACGGCGGGTAAGGTTTAGGGGTGGAAGGCTGCCATCTGCCGGTATCGCCCACACATCCAGACCAGTATCGCCCTCCGCCGGAGCCACAAAGAGAATCCATCTGCCGTCCGGTGACCAGCGGAGCTGAGTCTTATCTCCGGGTGAATGCGTCACCTGCTGGAAATCTGACACCTCCAACATGCCCTCATCGGTGAGCATCACCCTCGCGGTCCAGATCTGTAAAGTTACCCCATCTCCACGATCGCTGGCAAAGGCGATCCGCCCTGTTCCTCCCACCGGTAACAGAACGGGCGTGGGAGTTACCGGGGTGAAGGTGGGTAACGCGGGAGTTTCGGTAGCTTCATGAGAAAGGTCAGCCGCCCCCAAAACCACCCTCGTAGCAGTTGCTTCAGGTGGATGGGTCGAAGTTGGCTCAGCGGATGGGGAAACCGTCGGCGTAGCAGGCATCTGACTCATACGCCCCACGCCCTGCCAGAAAATACCCCCGAAGAGCACCAGAAACATCACACCACTGAGGGCCGCCCCGGCCAGCCACCATCGCCTGCGTTTTTGAATATTTCTCCCCTTCACAGGGTGAGCCGCCCTCTCTGGTATAACCGATGGCACCGGCACCGTCGGTTGAGCCAGAGGATCCTCCAGGGCATGGAGCAGGCTCTCTACATCCGGGAAACGATCTTCCGGGCGCACCGCCAGTCCTCTTTCAATAGCCGCACAAATCCCGGCAGGAACCTCCGGTGCCAGTTGAGACAGCGGTGTCAGCGTCGCCTCTCCCAGGGCTCGCTGAACGGCATCGGCTGGCTTTTGCCCGGCGAGCAGGGCGTACAGGGTGGCCGCCAGTGCGTATTGATCCGATTTCGGGCCGGTGCGCATGGCTCCATATTGCTCAGGGGGAGCGTAGCCGGGGGTATAACTGCGCGCGGCAGTCTCAGTGACCTGGTCTCCCATCACCGTCTTGGCAATGCCAAAATCCACCAGAACGGCCTCTCCCTCTACCGAAAGGCGGATATTCCCCGGTTTGATATCCCGGTGAATCACGGGCGGGTTCTGGCTATGCAAATACTTCACCGCGCCACCAATCTGCCGGGCCCATTCCAGCACGCGTTCCACACTCTGGCGGCCCTCCTTCTTGATCAGGGTCTCCAGATCCTGGCCTGGAATATAATCCATCACCAGATAGGGGACATTATCCAGCACGAAATAATCGATTACTCTGGGCAAATTGGGATGGCGCAACCCGGCCAGCAAATGCGCTTCACGGAGAAACTGACGTTCCACTTCGGGGAGCGGGCGTAAACTGGCCTTGATGGCCACGTCTATATTCAAGGACGTATCAAACGCCAGATAAACCGTCCCCATCCCCCCCTCACCGAGTTTATTTCGAATGCGATAACGATTATTGAGCATCGCCCCCTGTTCAAGCATTTCAAATCCTCTCTTGCAATAACCCGGGAACTTCCTCCAGCCGGAGAATCCATCTCTCGTGGCGTGCACGCCATTTTACCTCCACCCCACCCTGCTGGATCGCCCTTTCGCTAACAGTCACACGCAGTGGCAGACCAATCAGATCCGCATCATTGAACTTCACCCCCGGACTTTCAGGCCGGTCGTCCACCAGCGCCTCCATCCCCATGCCGGCCAGGGTCTGCTCCAGAGCCCGCGCCATGGCAGCAACCTCTGGCTTCTTTGAATCTAAAACCACCACCTGAACCCTGAAAGGCGCCGCCGCTTCTGGCAGAATCAGGCCATTTCCGTCATGATGTTCTTCGGCCAGGCCCCCCAGGGTGCGCGTCAGGTAAAAACGGTGCATCTTTACCCGGGGGGGCATGCTCTTCCCACTTTCGTTCAAGAAGCGCACCCCCTGTTCGGCAGCAAATTCTGGAGAATAGCCCCGCGATTCCGCCAGCGAAAACCCCTTTTGAGCCCGTAATGAGCCGCCGCAACGCGGACAGGCATCTCCTTCCGTGGCAAGGGCAATCTCTGCGACAAGGTCAGCGGTGTAATCACGCCCAAAACAAACGTTGCGTAAATGGTATCCTTCCTCGTTGGCTCCCGCCGTCAAATTGGGCGACTGGGTTACCTCCACGTCCACCACTACCAGTGCCCCGTTCAATCCCACCGGCGAAGCATACCCTGGCACAGCTCCTACCGCACGAATTTCATCTTCTGTGGCCGGGCGCACCCGATCACTACCCAGTACACGCCGCAATGCCATCTCGTTAACCTCTCGATCACCGCGCACCACGGCGAAAACCAGCTTCGACTCGTTCAGGGTCAGGAAAACCGCTTTGGCCGTGCGCGATTCGGGAATCCCCAGAAACGCCGCCAGTGCCGCAATCGACTTGCATCCCGGCGTAGCCACCCGCTCCAGGGGGGCAGGGGCTTCCTCTGCCGCCTGAGGCCGCCTGAACTGCGCCGCCGCCGGGGTTGCAGAATAACCGCAACCGTCACAGGAAAGCCACTCCTCATCCCCTGCCGGGTGGGGATAAAACCAGCTCCGCCCGATCATTTCGCGGGCCGAGCTCAGGTCTTCAGCCGATTCCACAGGCAGTCTGCAGGAAGCAAAGAAACGCTCCAGCACTTCTTCCACTCCCTCTTTTCCTTCTCCGGTAAGAGGGTTCTGAGAACCGGTGAGACTGAAAACCTCTACCCCCCACGCCGCGCGCCCACCCAGTAAACCACAGGCATGGCCCACGCCCGGTAAATCCTGCCATCCCGAACGGTAAAGGAACACAGGAAGCTGTCGGTATGAGCGCAAATGGGAACGCGCCAGCTCAAAAAACAACCAAAAACCGGAATTCTCGGCCGGTAGCCCCAGTTCCATCGCCCCCAGCCCCATCAGCCCCTGGCGAATTTGCCCCTCAAGGCGTCGCAGAGCCAGCTCTCCCAGCGGTAGCAGCGCCACCAGGCCACCCTCCAGTGGCTGAATATACCCCGCTCGTGCCAGCCACTGCTGCCCCACGATCGAGAGATCAGCGGGAACTTCACGGCGAGTCTGGGAAAACAAACGCAAAAACTGCATAAGCCATCAAACGAAGACGTTCAACCAGAGTGACATTGTACGATAAAGGATCGGTGCAAGCACATGACCGCTTTTTCGCATGAGCCAGCCACAAACCAACCCCTGCCCCAGTACCAACCCCAGCCCGATGAACGTCGCTGGCAAAGAACCCCCGGATAGAATCAGGGGCAGGCGCCAGGCTGCGTACGCCAGGCCAGCCACCAGCCAGCCCTGTGCGTCTCCCAGCCACCAGGATAATCGCAACTGGATATAACCGCGGAAAATCGTCTCTTCCGCGAAAGCAATCCCAAACGCACCGAGCAGATACCAGGCCTCTTCACTGCTAATGCCATTCACCACGTCCATCACCCGGTTACGCAGGAAAATCGTCAGCAAAGCCAGCGCCAACCCCACTCGCAAGGCTGGCCCGGTTGCCGCACCATTCCACCCCGCACTGCGCACAGGCTGCCCGCGCAGGAGCAGCGCCACTCCCACAGCCAGCAGTGAGAACACCGCCAGCGCCAGCGGACGACTCAATTCCGCGGCCACGCCGGGCAATGGGAACCACCCCCCAAGCATTCCACCCAGCTTCCCGGTGGCAAATAGAAACGAAAATAAAATAACCACCAGCGCCAGAGTTATGGCAACCAGTCCATCTCTCCGGGCATACTTAAAGCCAATGGGAGGGTGCCTGAACCGCGGAGAAAGAGATAACAGCCAGGTCACCGCAATGACCCCCAGCCACTCAGTAATCAATGCAACAATAGATGTTGTATACAAGGGAATTCCTCAATAAGGTCAGGCTTCTTCACCGGCGGGTTGCGTACCCTCCACCGGTTCTTCCTCAATGACAATCTCGATCTTCTCTTCCATGCGCACCTGTCCGCGCAAGAAAGCCCCTTCTTCTGTGGAGAGAGAAGTCGTCACCACATCACCCCACACGCGCCCGGTTCCACGGATTTCCAGTTTTTCGGCGATGATATTCCCGCTCACCGTTCCAGCCACAATCACCGTGTTAGCCTGTAACGTCTGGCAAACCAACCGCCCTGTTTCACCAATCACCACCAACCCACGCAGGGTAATATCTCCCTCGAATGCCCCTTCAATACGCACCCCCCCTGTACCTCGCAGGTTGCCCTTCCAGAGAATCCCCGGCCCCAGCACGGAGGTAACCCGTTCCACCGGCGGCGCTACAGGAGGTGTCTGTGGCTGTTGTTTACGAAACATCCCCTTCCTCCCTCACTCCCGAACTGCCCCCCGGGCGGGGCGGCCAGAGGCTTCCCGCCCATACCCGTGTGCCTGCCGGCACATCGGCTTTGACATCGGCTCCGTTTCCAATCATGCACCCGGCACCCACCCTCACATTCAGGTTGACGGTAGCATTCATCCCAATTTGCGTGAATTCCTCCACATGCACCCCACCGGCCAGGGCCGCCCCCGGTGATACATTGGTAACCCGGCCGAGAATACAATCATGCGCCACAATGGCTCCCACGTTGATCACTGAGCCGAAACCCACACGCACGGCACTGCCGATATACGCCTTGGGCATGACCTGCACCCCACCTTCCAGTACCGCACTCGGTTCGACCACAGCTGTCGGGTGAACCAGCACCGGGCAGGCAAAACCAGCCTGCGCCAGCACGTCAAAAACTCGCTGGCGCGATTGCGGATTACCAATGCCCCCCACGCCGTTGGCCGCCAGGCGTACCCCGCGGTCATGCCAGTCTTTTAATTGATCGGCCCCGCCGAGCACCGGCACCCCCAGCACATCACTGCCGTGCGGCATACCATCATCAATCACCCCCACCACGCGGAAAGTACGCATGGCCTTCAGCAATTCGATCACAGCTTTTCCATGCCCACCGCCGCCATAAACCAGAATCCCGGCGGCCTCCAGGGGCGCCTGCTCAGCATACGGCACCAGGCTGCCGGTGGGCTTACCCGAAGCCACGGTGGGCGCTTCAGCCAGATAACACAGCACCGCGCCGGGGAGAACCGTCTGGCCGGGACGGGCGTGAAGCCCAACCACATAGCCGCTGGTGGCGGCATGTAATTCCACCCGTTCATGGCGGCTCTCTAAACCGGCCAACAACTGCCCCTGCTCCACAGGTTGCCCCTCACGGATCGCCAGACTGGCAACCCAGATCGGTCCTGAATTTTCCAGAGACGGAATTTGCACAGCAACTGCGGCCATAATTCTTTTATACCATACTTGTCTCAAATGGATGTCCCCGGTGAGCATCAACTCGAAAACGCCAGGGCATGGAACGCCAAGGTTCAGGCACCCGGTCAATGCCCACCCGAGGGCCGCTGAGGATGATGGAGTCAGCGAAGGGTGTACCCGGCTCAATCCACAGCCCGCTTTCAGGATTGGTCAGGTCAGCCGAGTTGAGAGAACCATCAATCGCGAACGCCTGACAGAGTTTGGCCGGGCCATCCGCCCAGTGGTGAGGGGGCACCCCGGCACGCCGCTCCGCCACCAAGGAGTGACCCTCCACCACCTCCACTGCCCGGATCAGCACCGCCGCCGGGAACCCCTCCCGTTCGGTCACCACATTGAGCATCCAGTGCATTCCATAAGTAAAATACACATACGCATGCCCGGGCGGGCCATACATCACCCGCGTCCGCGAGGTATACCCGGAGCGGGCATGGCAGGCCTGATCCTCTTCACCACGGTACGCCTCAGCCTCTACGATAATGCCGCACAGGCGTGTTTGCCGATACCATCGCACCAGGCGCATCCCCAGCAAAGCGCGCGCCACCTCGACGGTATTCCGCTCGTAAAATGAAGCTGGAAGCGGTGACAGCATACGGCGGATATTGTACAATAGAAACCGCCAGGCAAAGCGGAGAACTTGGCTAAAATTCGTTTTGCCATGAACTTTTACCGGAGGAAATATGAAAATCCGTCCTGACCCAGGGCTGACTTTTGATGATGTGTTACTGGTTCCACGCCGTTCGGCGATCCGCAGTCGGCGAGATGTTTCCACGGCTTCCTGGTTAACCCCCGACATCCGCCTGCAGATTCCCATCGTCTCCGCCAATATGGATACGGTCACCGAAACACGCATGGCCATTGCCATGGCCCAGCACGGCGGCATCGGAATCATCCACCGCTTCATGACCATCCAGCAACAGGCTGAGATGGTGGAGCGAGTCAAACGCGCCGAAAACATGGTCGTTGAAGATCCTATTTCCATCCGTGCCAGCGCCACCATTGCCCAGGCACGCCAGCTGATGGCCGAGGAAGAGGTCGGCGGCCTGATGGTCACCGATGAAAACGGGATCTTGCTGGGCGTGGTCACCACCCGCGATGTGCTCCTTGCCGAAACTCCTTCCGATTCGGTGCAAACGGTGATGACACCCCGCGAACGGTTGATTGTGGCCAGCAAAGACGAAACGCTGGAAAACGCCCGCCGCAAACTGCACTCTTACCGCATCGAAAAACTCCCTCTGGTTGATGAGGAAGGGCACATCGTCGGGCTGATCACCACCCAGGATATCGTGAAAATTGAGCAACATCCCGATGCCACCAAAGACTCGCGCGGGCGGTTAATGGTGGGCGTGGCCGTTGGCGCTCGCGCCGACGACCTTGAACGTGCCGCCGCCTGTGTGGCCGCTGGCGCCGATGTGCTGGTAGTGGATATTGCCCATGGTCATTCAGACCACACCCTGCAGATGGTCTCCAGCCTTAAAAAACGCTTCTCCGTTCCCGTCATCGCCGGAAACGTGGCAACCGCCGAAGGCGTGCGCGACCTGGCCGATGCCGGCGCTGATGCGGTGAAGGTGGGGGTGGGGGCCGGTTCCATCTGCATCACCCGCCTGGTTACCGGGTTCGGCGTTCCACAACTTACCGCCATCCTGGAATGCGCCGAAATGGGCCACCGCATGAAGGTACCCATCATCGCAGATGGCGGAGTGCGCAACTCAGGCGACCTGGTGAAAGCGCTTGCCGCTGGTGCCAGCACAGTGATGCTGGGAAGTATGCTGGCCGGAACCGACGAAAGCCCCGGTGCGCCAGTTGTACGCGGAGGCCGGCGGTATAAAGTGGTGCGGGGTATGGCCTCGCTTACCGCCAACATCCAGCGCAAAGCCATTGAAAAGGGAGAAATCAGTGAGGAAGACTGGGGTGAGGTCGTACCCGAAGGAGTTGAGGCGGTCGTGCCCGCACGCGGCGCAGTGGCTGATATTCTCCACCAACTGGTGGGGGGTCTGCGCTCCGGCTTAAGTTATGCCGGTGCCCGCAACATCGAAGAGCTTTGGGAAAAAGCCGAATTTATCCCCATTACCCGGGCTGGCATGGAAGAATCCGGCCCCCACGATGTGGAGAAATTCTAACCCGTCAATCCATCGGCCCGGGCATAACCCGGGCTTTTTTTATGGCACAATGCCGAAGGTAAAGCGCCAGGCTCCATCCGCCTGCTGTTCCACCTTTGAAGAAGCACCGATCACCTCAAACCACGTCTGGCCGGGTTTAAAGGGGAAAGGTTGCCCGTCACTCCCCAGCAGGGTAAGGGGGGTGTCTTTTCCGGCCCGCTTATAGGTGACTTTGTACACTTTTCCATCGCGCGCCAGCCACGCCGGGCCACTGCCTCCATCATATTGCTGGCCATCACAGGCAGTATAGCGCCCCGCATTCGGATCGAGAAGAATTTCTACCACCTCAATTTCATTGGATCGATAAAAATACTGGTGGGGCACACACATCGTTACCACATTATCGGCGGCAATGGGCTCGCCGGTGAGCTGATCAGTCAACTGAACATAAACCTCGTTGTTGCGGTTGACATCATTCTGTGCATCGACGAAGCGAAAATAACGACCACTGACGGAGTCGTAATCCCAGCGATTATAAATGGCTCCAGAGTAACGCACAAACACACGGTTGCCTTCTCCGCCGCCCTCCGGGGGCTGCATCTGGAAGAACATTCCATCCAGCACCTGACGGGTGTTGTCAATCCCGCGGCTTTTAAGGTAAGCATTCATCTCGGTCGTGTTGGCCATGAGAAAATTCCGCTTCTCTGGTTCAAAACGGCACAGAGCCGGACACGAAAAGTTATTCTCCAGCACCAGGCGAGACGAGAAGTCAGAGTTCACAATCCGATTCCATACCGCCCAGTACGCCGAACCAAAAATAAAGACCGCCCGATACATGGGCACAAGCATGGTATCAAAGAATCGCCCGGAACGAATGGGGCCCACTTTTTCGGCATCCGTGCCGTAGAAAACAGCCGCAAAGCGCGTACCGCCCTGTTCGGTGTAATACTCGTAAACCAGATCAGCCCGCGAAAGCCCAAATTGTGGGCGGTCGTCGCGGGGAAGGTTTTCCACTTTAATCAGCAAGGGGCGCCGATCGAGCACGGCAGGGTCGGCTACCTTCAAGCCTGTCAGAGGGTTGACGTCTGCAGGAAAGTTCGTTGGCCCCATCCCCTGGGGCGGGTAATTGGGGGTGGGGTACGGAGTAGCAGTGGGTTCAGGGGTAGCGCTTGGCGCCAGGGTTGAAGTGGGCGGCAAAGAAGTGGGGGTGGGCAGCGCCCGGGTTGGAGTAAGCGTGGGAGTTGGGGCCTGGGGAATCACCACCGAACATGCGCTGAGCAGAATCAGCGCCGGGCACAGCATTCGCAGGAAGAGTTTCATGGTCACAGGGTTTTTCCTCATCATTCTTTGGAGTATATCAAAAAACCGACACCAGAGAATGGTTATGAGTATAATCCTTTTATGTTCCGATCGCTCTTCTGGAAAGCCCTGCTTGTGCTCTTTACCCTGGTTTTATTGGGTGTCTGGCTGATTGAGACGCCCCCCGGCCTGCTGGGCAAAGCCGATGCCGTGGGCTACGCCGTATGTCACCGCGCCCCGGCCCGCTCCTTCCTGCTGGGAGACCGGCCCCTCCCCCTGTGCGCCCGTTGTTCGGGTACCTTCCTGAGCGGATTAATGACCCTCATCTTCATCCTGCGCCTGGGACGGCGCGGTGAACTGCCCGACCTGAAAACCTCCCTCCTGCTGGGAGTTTTTGCCGTGGCCTTCGGGCTGGATGGAGTCAATTCACTCGCACACACCCTTCCAGGGGCACCCTCCCTGTACCCCTCTCAAAACTGGCTGCGCCTTCTCACCGGAACAGGGGTCGGTATGGGGATCGGCGCTCTCCTCGCACCGGTATTCAACCAGGCCCTCTGGGCAAATTTCGATTCGCGCCCGTCCCTCGGCTCCTGGCGGGAGCTGTTGACACTGCTGGGGTTGGCTGCCTTGCTCGATCTGGCCATCCTCAGCGAAAACCCTTTTCTGGTTTATCCACTGGCCGTGCTGAGCGGTCTGGCCGTCCTTTCCATCCTCACCCTGACCTATTCTACCCTCTGGGTGCTTTTCTTCAAACGAGAAAACAGGTATCATCAATGGAGAGAGGCGTGGGTGCCGCTCCTAGCTGGTTTTGCCACCGCCCTGTCGCAAATTGCGCTATTAGACGCTGTGCGCTTCATTCTCACTGGCACCTGGTCAGGCTTCAATCTCCCCGGTTAATTTGGTCAGAAGGGAGGACTCGTGGATCTTCTGGGCATTTTCTCAGCCTTCGGGCTTTCAGCCAGCGCTGGCCTGAACGCCTATATCCCTCTGCTGGTCATCGCTCTGCTGGCGCGCTTTACCCATCTGATCCAGTTAAGCAAACCCTGGGACGCCCTCACCAGCTGGTGGATCATTGGCCTGCTGGTGGTGCTTTCGTTGATCGAATTTTTCGCCGATAAAATCCCCGCCGTCAATCACATCAACGACCTCATCCAGACCTTCATCCGCCCGGCCGCGGGGGCCATCGCTTTCGCCGCCAGTGCGCACGTCATAACCGAGATCCATCCCATTCTGGCCATTGGAGCCGGGGTTCTGGTGGCAGGCGGTGTCCATGCGGTTAAATCGCTGGCGGTGCGCCCGGCGGTCACTGCCACCACCGGTGGGGCTGGCAATGTGCCAGTTTCCATTGCCGAGGATGCCCTCTCAACCGCGCTTTCGATCATTGCAGTTGTCCTTCCAGTGCTGATCGCCTGCATCCTTGTGCTTCTCACTGCGTATATTATCTGGAGGCTTTACCGCCGCCGAAGCCTTCCCAACGCCTGAGCTCATCCTCAGGGATGGATGAGCCACTTATCCGCATTGATTCACAGTAAAAGGAGACAAACCCATGAGTGAAGAAAAACAACCCTTCGATGAACAGCCCCAGGAGAGCGCAAGCGAGCCCTACCAGCCGGTAGAAGATTACACCCCGCCCACCACCGAACCCCCTGCCGAAATGAGCGACACTACCCCCGCCCCGGAATTGTTTGCTCCCCCCAGCATCGATGCTTCTTCCTTCCCCGGTGGCGAGGCGGTACCTTCCGGCCAGGTTGAACAACCAGCTGCGCCACCCCCTGCCGAGCCATTCACCCCGCCCCCCACACCTCAGGCGGGCGGCACTGTACCGCCTCCGCCCGGCGCACCAGCCGCAAAGGGCGGGCTCAAGTGGTGGGTCATTCTGCTCATCGTCCTGGCCGTGCTCTGCTGTTGTTGTGTGGTCGTGGTAGCGGTCATTCTGGCTTTCGTGCCCGTCCAGGAAATGTTCAACTTCAGCCAGCTGCTGCGCCTGCTACCGGCATAACCCCCTCGTCACATCACCTCCTGCCCGGTTTATTCGGGCAGGAAGTCAGGCGTGAGGCGGAAACCCTGCTGTGGTTTCACCAGCCTTTTCAGCTCTTCCAGCGCCGCCAAGGCCTGTTGCCTTGTGGACGCATCCAGTTCAAGCAAGGCAAACTCGTCTGCATCGAGCACCAGCTGGCGGCCATCGGGGTAAACCAGAATATCAAGCGCCAGGTCTACGTACCGGATCTCCCGCCCGGTAAACTCCGCCGGGCGGGTAACGTTACAGTACCAGGCTTTGATCTCTCCGCTTTCCCGATCGTGGATTTCAAACAGGTTGTACCAGCGGTCGTTGAAATAGGCCTCCAGGAACAGGTCGCCCCGCCGCATGACGATCTCGTGAAAGGGGAGATCATCGCGGTTGAAATGTGCTTCCAGAAACACCCCCCGCCCGGTGCACCTGACCAGCCTGCCGCGGTACCGCCAGGTTTCTTCCCCGCTGATATTCAGTTTAATCACCGTCACATCATCCATCAGCGTGCCTCCCGGTATGCCAGAATATTCTCAGCCGGAAGCACAAGCCCCACCTTTGCTCCCCGGGAGACGGCTCGATTGACATGGAACGAGAACACTTCACCCTCTGGCAGGCGCAACTCCAGGTAATACCCTCCCCCACGGAACACCACATCATCTACGTGTCCTCGGATAAGAACCCCTTCTGAATCCGCTCCCTCTAACCGGGCGCCCTCCGGGCGAAAGAGCAGAACTGCCTCATCACCGATCCGAAATACATCTCCCCCTGCCGGGCTGGCACGGAACCGCCCCAGGGAGGTTTCAACCTCAAGCGGTTCTACTTTAACCACGCGTCCACGAGTCAGGTTCATCTGCCCCAGGAACGCCGCCACCCAGGGAGTGGCCGGATGGGTATACACCTCATCCGGGGTGCCGGCCTGCTCAATTCGCCCCTCATGCAACAACAAAAGGCGGTCGGCCAGCTGAAAAGCCTCTTCCTGGTCGTGGGTGACGTAAATCGCCGGGATGCGGGTAGTGCGCAGTAAATGACGAAGTTCTTCCAGCAACTGCTCCCGCAGAGTGCGATCAAGCGCCCCCAGCGGCTCATCCAGCATTAACAGTCGCGGGCGGGGTGCCAGGGCGCGCGCCAGTGCCACCCGCTGTTGTTCTCCACCCGAGAGATCCGTCACCCGGCGGGAGGCGAATTTCTCCAGGTTAACCTGCTTCAAAGCTTCCGCCACCCGCGCTTCCACCTCAGCGCGCGGCAGGCCCTGCATACGCAGGCCAAAAGCCACATTTTGCGCCACATTTAAATGCGGGAATAAGGCGTAATCCTGAAACATCAGGCCAAAACCCCGTCGATGAACCGGTACCCTGGCCAGATCTACCCCCGACCATAAAACTCGCCCGCTTTCAGCTTCTTCAATCCCGGCAATGATGCGCAAGAGTGTGCTTTTCCCGCTCCCCGAAGGTCCCAGCAGGCAGAGCGTCTCTCCCTCCTGCAAACTGAAGGTGATCCCTCGTAAAAGCGGCTGGCCGTCGTATGTTTTGGTGAGTTCCTGTACTTCGAGCATGTTTCTCCTCGTGGTGCTTTAGTTTTACCATGAAGTGTTCTCCCGGAGGAGGTTGGCAGCCAGACTTCTGTAAAGGCGTTCAACGGCGTAACCATTTCACCAAAAACAAGACTTATCAGATAAAATAAAACCAGTTAAACTTACCAGTTAGATCCCGGAATCGAGACTTCAGGATGAATCAAGAACGTTTTGAAAAACCCTCACATGCCTCCAGGGAGAATAAGAAACCATTCCAGCACCACTTTTTTTCTTCCTGGCTGCGGGGGGGAATGGTCACGCTGGCCCTGCTTCTCTTCGCTGGCGTTTTCACCCCCTTTTCCGTCACCGCTGTGACGCCCGGGCCGGTCATTTATCTCCCCGTAATCAGCCGGGGAGGGCTGCCCCTGCCCCCACCCGATGAAGCCAGCAACCGTCTCAGCGTTCCACCCGGATTTGCCATTCGTATCTACGCCTCCGGCTTGCCTGCCCGCCCCCGCCTGATGGAAATCGGCCCGGATGGCTCGCTTTATGTGGCCCTTCTTGACGCCGGGAAGATTGTGCGCCTGCCTGACCGCAACCAGGATGGCCTGGCTGATGGGGTGGAGACGGTCATCAACGGCCTGAGCGGCCCGCACAACCTGGAATGGTTCGATGGCTTCCTGTATGTGGCTCAGAACGATAAAATCCAGCGCTTTACCGACGCCAATGGAGACGGCCTCTTTGAGCGTGATCCTTCCTTTCAGATTGACCTTCCCGGCCCCCTGGGACACTCCACACGTACCCTTCATTTTGGCCCGGACGGCAAACTCTATGTCTCGGTTGGCTCAAGTTGCAACATCTGTGACGAATCTGGACCCTATACGGCCAGTGGGTACGACCCGCGCCGGGCGGCCATCCTGCGTTACAATCCGGACGGCACCATTCCCAGCGATAACCCCTTTAGAAACGCGTCTGATACCCGGTTGCGCGCCGTCTGGGCCTACGGGCTGCGCAACAGCGTGGATTTTACCTGGTCTCCCTCAGGGCAACTCTGGGCCAGTTCTCACGGTTCCGACAATTTGCTCGATAGCAATGGCCAGCCCGATACCCTTCCCCCCGAAGAGCTGATCATTCCGGTGCAGGCAGGGCAAAGCCACGGCTGGCCTTACTGTTATACCCCCGTTTCAGGCTTAAACAACCCACCCCAGCCCGAAATCCGTGATCTGCGAATGCCTCTGCCGGCCGGTTTTACCTGTGCCATGGCCATCCCGGCCCTTTTCACCGGCCCGGCCCATGCCGCACCAATCGGCCTGGGCTGGGGGCCAAACAGTGAATGGCCTGCCGCCTATCGCGATGATCTCTACCTGGCCCTGCACGGATCATGGAATACCAACAATCCCGCCAATTATCGGGATTGTAAAGTGGAGCGCATTCTGATCGAAGGGGGAGCGGTGACCGGGAGTATGAGCTTTGTCAATGGTTTTCGCGCCCCGGGGCAAAAATGTGGTGACTCCTCATCCTACGGACGCCCGGCGGATGTTGTAACCAGCCCCAGAGGTGAAATGTTCATTTCAGACGATAAAAGCAACCGTATCTATCGGGTCATTTATACCGGCCAGTAGCCTCAGAATCCAGAGGCGCGGGCAGGATAACCCGCGCCTCTGGATTTTTCCAGCACCCTGGTTGGATGCTCCACTCAGGCATTAACGGCGCAGCGTAAGCACCGCAGGAACCTGATCAAACATCCAGAACCCCAGAGGAATACCGATCACTGTGGTGCACAGCAGATAAGCTGCCTCCATCCACAGGGCTGAGAACCACCAGCCAACCAGCAAGAAGTATAAGGCTCGCAACAGGAAAGGCAGTTGAGGGCGCTGTGCTTCGCTCAGCATCACCCGGCCATCCTCAAACCGAACCACCTTCACTTCCCGATCAGGCTCTCGCAGTGCAATCACCCGCGGCAGCTTGTTCAACATGGCAATCCCGATCGGCAGGCCAAGCACGGTGATCATCAGCACCCAGGCGATCACCATCCAGATCTGCCCCAGCCAGATACCCACAAAAGCAAACCACAGAAGTTGCACCAGGCAACCGGGGTTGCGTTTGGTTTCAACAGTAACGGTTGGTCCCATCATCTCATGCTCCTTTCATCCCTGGTAATCCGATAATGTTTCACTGATCATTCAGGTATACGCCACACAGATAAAAAAGTTGCGCCCGGTAAAGTGCCCGAACCTATAACAGTATCACTGTTTCTTAACTTAAAAATAGTTGTCCGTTAACCCAAATGGGATTAAGATTATTCCTGTCGGGTCTTTAAACCCGAAATCTTTTCATCGAGGAGAGGAAAGTGAAAGTCTCGCGCTTAACTCACATTCTTCTGGCTGTCCTGGTGACAGCCACCCTGTTGCTGGCGGCCTGCCAGCCAGCGGCAACGCCCGAACCGACGGCTACCCCCACCCAGGCACCTACTAATCCCCCGGTGCCCCCTTCACCCACGCCGGAACCGCCCACGGCTACCCCTGAACCCGCCATTGGCTCTCCTGAACACCCCATTAAGGTGCTGTTCGTCCCCTCAGTAGACGCCAACGTCATCGTCTCCGGCGGGAAGATCATGGCCGATGCCCTCAACAAAGCCACCGGCCTTACCTTCGAAGTGAGCGTGCCCACCTCCTATGCGGCCACCATCGAGGAAATGTGCGCCTCACCCAAGGACACCATCGGCTTTATCCCCGGACTCGGTTATGTGCTTGCCAACCAGCTGTGTGGTGTTGACGTGGCTTTCAAGGCCGTGCGCTTCGGGTCGGATGTCTACTGGGCCCAGATTCTGGTCCCTCGCGACAGTGATATCAAAGAACTGAAGGACCTGGATGGCAAGAAGTGGGGTTACACCGACCCCGGTTCCACCTCCGGTTACCTCGTTCCTCTGGCCATGTTCAAAGATGCCGGTATCAAACCCGGAGAATCAGTTGAAACCGGCGGACACCCCCAGGCCGTTAAAGCTGTGTACAACGGAGAGGTGGATTTCGCCACCACGTTCTATACCCCGCCCCTGAAGCCCGCCGACCAGCCAAAATGGAAGGAAGGGGATGCTCCCGATATTCCCGATGAGCTTGTGCCTACCTGCAAGGTCACCGAAGACAAGAAGAATATCGACTGCTCTGGCTGGACGGTTCTGGATGCCCGCCGCAACATCCGTGAGGAAGCCCCCGACGTGATCCAGAAAGTGCGCGTACTGGCCATTTCGCCCGCTATCCCCAACGATACCCTTTCCTTCGGTCCTGAATTCCCCGCCGACCTGCGCGCTCAGATCGAAAAGGCGCTGGTGGAATTTGCCAAGACCGAAGACTGGCAGAAATCAATCGGCAGCCAGGATTTCTACGGCTGGACGGGCCTCAGCCCGGCCAAGGACGCCGACTATGACTTCGTCCGCAAGATGGTCGAAGCCGCCGGCATCACCCTCGAAAGCCTCGGCAAGTAATTCCGTTTTTTACTCACAGAACGGGCAGGGCACTCCTGCCCGTTCTGTTCTACCATTCATGACCCATGCTTGAAATTAAGAACCTGACCAAAATTTATCCCGGGGGCGTCCAGGCTCTGACCGATGTGAGCTTTGACGTGCCCGCAGGGCAGTTCGTGGCCATCATCGGCCTCAGTGGCTCGGGCAAATCGACCCTGCTGCGGTGTATAAACCGGCTGGTTGAGCCTACCTCCGGGCAAATTCTCTGGGACGGGCTGGACATCACCGCTGCATCTCGAGAAGACCTCCGCCTCATCCGTCGGCGGATCGGAATGGTATTCCAGCACTTCAACCTCGTCCAGCGTTCTACCGTGCTGACCAACGTGCTCAGCGGGCGGCTGGGATATGTCAACCCGGCGCTCAGCCTGATTAACCGCTTTCCCCGGAAGGATATTGAAAAAGCCATGCGTCAGTTAGAACGGGTGGGCATCGCCGACAAAGCCAACGTCCGTGCTGATGACCTTTCGGGCGGCCAGCAACAACGGGTAGGCATTGCCCGCGCCATGATGCAGGATCCGGATATGATTCTGGCAGATGAGCCCGTGGCCTCCCTCGATCCCGTCCTTGCCCACAGCATTATGCAATACCTGGAAAAAATCAACAAGGAAGACGGCGTCACCGTGCTCTGCAGCCTGCATTTTCTCGACCTTGTACATCGTTATGCCGACCGGGTTGTGGCGCTCAACGAAGGCCGGAAAGTATTTGATGGCCTGCCGGGAGAAATTGATGATCAGAAATTCAAAGAAATCTACGGCCGCGACGCCGAACGAGTGGGGTAGAAACTATGCAGAAACCAAACCGGCAATTGCTTAAATCTGCTGGGCTGGGGCTGGCCATCCTTTTCGGGTTAGTGGTATATGCTTATGGGTTTCAGGTCACCAAAGTTAACCTTGATGAAACCCGCTCACCGCGTCGGCAGGAACAACTTGTGCGCATTCTACGGGCACTGGCCAAACCCGACCTGGTCACCTTCCAGCAACAGGAAGTAGAAATTGATCTGCCTTATTATGTTCCCTGCCCCGAGGGAGGCGTTCCTGAACCCACGATAGATCGTTCCCGGCCCTATATCGAAGCCGATCCACCCTGCGCTTCTCCGGGCGAGACGATCACCGTGCATGGGTATCATTTTGCCCCCAATTCCAAAGGCCCGCTCAATTTCATCCCCCCCAGCGGGGTTAAATTGACCATAGGCACCATCCAGGCCGACGAACAGGGCAACTTCTCGTTGCAGGTCAAACTGCCCAAACGAGACAGCCCCGAAGTACAGCACCTGCGTGCGACTACCCGCCTGAGCGTAGGGGCTCCCATGCCCTCGCGTACTGCCATCGAAACCTGGGACAAAATCGTTGAAACGGTATTCCTGGCCCTTCTGGCCACCACCTTCGGCACCTTACTGGCTGTACCTCTCAGTTTCTTTGCCGCCTATAACCTGATGAGAGACGTCACCAGCCCGGTTCTGGCAGTAGCCCTTAATCTGCTCCTGCTCCCGGTAGGGTTCTGGCTGGGTTCACAGGCCGCAGGCCTGATCGGGAACCTGACCTCTCCGCTCCGCACCAGCGCCCTGTGGAGTCTCCTCGGAATGGGAGCAGGTCTGAGCCTGGTCTACTTGGCTATTCGCTGGGCCATCCCTCCTGAAGACCTGGCTTCCCCTGGCCCATGGTTGCGTCTGGCACGCATCCTCGTGCTCCTTGGGGCCTCTCTTCTTGCCCTGGCCGTCTTCTCCTTCTTCTCCAGCATCCTCATCCTCAGCGGCAGCTGGCTGGAGAGTCATCTGGGGAATTTCGGGTTCATCGGGACTTTCATCGCTGATCTGGGCGATATTCTGGGCATGCTCCTCTCGGTCATCGCCGCGCTTGGGGGTGCAGGGCTGGCCACCAGTCTGGCAGGCTCCATCGGGCGCCACCTCAGCCGGAGACTTCCAGAATCGGGCCTGAAAATGCTTAACGTAGTACTTGCCGCAGCAGCGGGAGCGCTCCTCCTTATGCTCATGATGGCCGCCCTCGACTGGTTTTATCAATTCAACAATCCTCTGGTAACCCGAATCATCCCCGCTGGCATCGGGGCCATTCTGGGGGCTGTCATTGCCCTGCGCCTGGGCGTGCACGATGAATTGCCTGTGGGCATGGCCATTTACTTCATTTCACGCACCATTTTCAATGCCCTGCGTTCCATCGAAGCGCTCATTATGGTGATTGTCTTTGTGGTCTGGGTGGGAATTGGTCCCTTTGCCGGGGTGCTGGCGCTTTCATTGCACACCGTAGCTGCCCTGGCCAAACTTTATTCCGAGCAGGTTGAAAGCATCATGGAAGGGCCCATCGAAGCGGTATCCGCTACTGGCGCCAGCCGGCTTCAAACCATCATGTATGCAGTCATCCCTCAGATCATTCCCCCGTATATTTCTTTTACCATGTACCGCTGGGATATTAATGTGCGCATGTCCACCATCATCGGCTTTGCAGGGGGCGGCGGCATTGGCTTCCTGCTTTATCAGAACATCAATCTGCTTAACTACCGTGCGGCCAGCGCCCAGATGCTGGCCATTGCCATCGTAGTCGCCAGCATGGACTACCTGAGCGCCAAGTTGCGCGAACGGGTCATTTAAGGCACCCATCGCACCTTTTTCCGTTACCGAGACCGCCCCCGGTTCCATTTTGCCGGGGGCGGTCTCGTGTCACAGTCACATCCTTTTCCGGCAAACACGGATCGCATCTCTACCCACCCGCGATAACGCCAATGATCCTCCAGGGTTTGGTCCCTGAAATTACCGCGTCGGGCAAGGCGTAGCCTCATCACCTATGCTGGCCAGTATTCGCAAATGGGAAGGACGAATTACACAGGTCATAGCAGGGTTTGAATCTCCACCAAGAGAAGCGCGGTAAGGTCACAGAAGATTGGATGGGGTTCTGGCCTTTGCCCCGGCCCGGGTGGTCAACGTTTCTTCCGCGGGGCGCCGGAATGCTAACCTGATCTGGACAACAAATATTCTAAACGCGGGAAGAGCGCCCCTTCTTTCCTGGAGCCTTACCATACCCCCATCACCCGCCACCTGTGGAATCGCAGTTTACGGTTCGTCGGCCTGCCTGCCACGATGTGCATCTGTGATTGACTGATCCAGCGAAACCTGACGCCAGTATTCCAGGCGATCGCGCCCATTAGCTTTAGCCCGATAGAGGGCCTCGTCGGCCTGCTTCACCAGTGCTTCCAGCGAAATGGTCGGCTCGGTGAGGGTGGTGACCCCGATCGAAATGGTGATTGTAACGTTCACCTCACCCACCTGGAACGGCCTGGAGCGCACCACCTCCAGCAGGCGTTCAGCCGCCGGGCAAGAAGGCTGGCATCCGCTCTCCGGAAGTACAAAACAGAACTCTTCACCCCCATACCGACCAATGAGATCGACCTCACGCATCACACTGCGAAAGCGCCGCGCCAGTTCGCGTAACACACCATCTCCCACCGGGTGACCATAACGGTCATTGACCAGCTTAAAGTGGTCGATATCAGCGATCAGCAGAGTGAGCGGGCGATTGAAGCGCCGACTGCGCTCCAGCTCATGCCGGGCAAGTTCAAAGAACCCCCGTCGGTTGTATAAACCAGTCAGGGGGTCGGTCATGGCCAGTTGCTGCTGGTGAGAATGGAGCACAGCGTTTTGCAGCGCCATGCCTGCCTGATGACTGTACAACTGCGCCAGTAACGCCTCGGCTGACGTAAACGGCTGCACCTTCGTCCGCCCCAGAGCAATCGTCCCGATGGTTTCATTCCCCGCCCGTAATAAAATACCCATCCATGAGCGAATCGAATAAGTTTCGCCCCAGTTTTTAAAACGCGGATCACTCTGAGCATCCGTCAATAAAAGCGGTTGGTCCCTGGCCTCCAGGTCTCGTTGCAAAGGATCATCCTTCGGAAAACACTGCCTGAGGAAGGCTTCTCCCATAGGAATGTTGCGATAAGCCAGAGGACGTATTCCTTCCGGGGTGTAAAGATAAACAACCGCCGTATCAAAGGCAATCAGTGTTTCAAGGTGCTGGATGATAAGTTGCGCCACCTCGCCCAGATCCAGGGTAGTAGTCAGGGCGAGTCCGGCCTGCCGTAAGCGCTCCGATTCAGCGGCCCTTCGTTCTGCCTCGTGCAGGGCGTTCATCCGCGCCAGGATCAAGGCGATTTGTCCGGCGGCCTGCTCAATCACAGCGATTTCGGAGGGGGTAAACTGGTAGTAGTTCACAAACCCCACCAGCAAACCACCCAGCTTCTGCTGGTTCACTTTTAATGGCACCCCCAGCAGAGAAGTGATCGGGAAAATACTTGCAACATGCGGAGGAATTATAGAACTCTGACGAATATCCTCCACCACCACCGAACGGCCATCCCGCATCATCGTAAAGGTAAGATTAATTTCCCCTGGTTCGGGGATATCCTGTGTGTACAAATCAGCATTCGGCCCGTATGCCGCCAGAGGGATCGTTTGCCTCGTCTCCTCCTCCCAGGCCGTCATATACGCCCCATCGGCGTCTACCAGCGCCGCCACCCGGCGAATCACCTCCTTCAGCACACCTGAGGCCTCTCCCCCTGCCAGTGCCAGCTGAGTGATCTCATTCAGCAGCATTAATTGGCGCGCCGTTTTCCGCGTGGACTCGAGGAGCTGGGCATTGGCCACCACCCAGGCGGCCCGCTCGGCAAAGGTAACCAGCATGCGCCGGCGGCTCTCGTCAAAGGCGTCCAGTTCAGGGCTTTCCAGGTTGAGTGCGCCAATCACCTCGCCACCGGCAATCAATGGCACAACCAGTTCCGAACGAATATGTGGATCGGCATTAATATAACGCGGGTCACGCGATACATCCGGTGCATACACCACTTCTCCGCTTCTAACCGCTGCCACCGTCAGGCCGGGGCCATCCAGGGGGAGCGAAAAAGAACCCAGGGGCATATCTCCCCCTTCACGGAACAGATTCAATTGCTGACGCTCTCGGTCAACCAGCAGAAGGCCACAATGAGCACGGTTGAATTCCTGCACCATTGCCGGGTAATTTCTTCCGCCACTGTGGCCAGGTCACTCCCGGCGGCAAACAGGGGCGCCAGGGCACGCAACAGCGTGTTGGTCTCTTCCGCCTGGGTGCGTGTGGCCTGATACAACCGGGCATTCTCCATCGCCACAGAGGCCTGATTGGCAAAGGCCTGTAACGGTTCACTGTGTTTTTCGTGGTAGAACCCCGGTTGAGCACTGCTTACATTGACAAAGCCAATCACCTTCCCGCGCGAGTGCACCGGAGCCGTTGCAAAAGAGCGAATCCAGCTCGATTCTGGCTGGTGCACCCATTCTGATTCGCGCCAGGTATCGGGTATGATGACCACCTGGCCGGTGGAATAGGCACGCTCCATCACTTTAAACTGGCTGAGTGGATAGCGCCACTCCCGGGCCTGGGGTTCCAGTTGCGATCTCCCCCGCTTTCGCACCATTCGCAACATGTCGTCTTCCAGCATCATCAGGTTGGCGCCATCGTGGGCAACCACCTTTTCCAGGTTTTCCAGCAGGCGGTCAATGACCTCTTCAAACTCCAGTGTACTGGAAAGTGCAGCTGTTACATCGCGCAGAGCTTCAGCCAGCACGCGTTGTTCGTGTTCGGCCTGGAGCAGACGGGCATTCCGCAGGGCAATCGCCGCCTGGCGCGAAAAGGCCTCCAGCACCTCTTTCTGGATAGCGCTGTATGCCACCGGGCGGTCATGGAAGCAGACCAGGCTAACCATCGGGTCTCCACCGGTTGCCAGTGGCCAGGCAGCGTACCCCTGAATTCCCCCGCCTGCCTGTTGCCAGAAGGAACGCGGTTCTTCGGGGAGCGCATCCAGGCACTCTATCACTTCGGGCGCTGGGCTGACCGGCAAAAAGAACCCCGGAGAGGCTTTCTCACGGGCGAGAAGTGAACGCACCAGGCGGGCAGGTAAATGATGCGTCCACAACGCGCTCAGGGTTCCTTCGGAATCGCGCTGGAAGATTGCCGCCCGTGAAGCACCCGAAAGATCGATCAGGCCATTTCCGATGGTTTCGATCACTTCGTTAACGCTCAACGGGCGATTTAAAAGGCTGGCCAGCCCTGCCAGTCGGCTCATCAGACGTGAATTTTCACGGCTTTCCTGGAAATCTTGCAGCCGCTGAAAGGCCACCCCCAGTTGCTGGCCGATGATTTCAAGCAAGTGCAGATCGCTTTCTACCCACTGCCGTGGCTGTGAACTGGCCAGGTCAATCCGCCCGATGGCCTGCTGACCGGCACGAATCGCCATGCTGATCGAAGTGCGGATGTGGTTTTGCACAATGTCTCTGGCATAAAAAGCCTGTTCGGGATGAAGGGCATCTTTCATCCAATCCTGCACGGCCAGCCGAACATCGTAATGGGCATGGACAAAATCCATCACCTGATCGGCCAGCTGGCGTAATTCTTCCGGATAACTTGATGCCACCACCTTCCCTTCCAGCACGATCCATCCAAATTCCGCCCCCAGGGTGGGTAAAATCAGGCGCAGAGAATTTTCGGCCAGCTCAGGCACCGTAAAAGCTGACGATGCACTGGCAATGACGCGGTTAAGCATTTCCAGGCCGGCCGCCCGCTGCGCCAGGTCCCGGTTAGCCTGTTCCAGTTCCGCCGTACGTTCGGCTACCGTAAGCTCCAGGCTGCGGTTCAACGCCTCCAGTTCCCGCTGTTGCTCTTCGATCCGATCGAGCATCTGGTTGAGCGCCCGGCTCAGGTCATCCAGCTCGGCCAGGGCGTTCGGCCCGGCTCGCAGTTGCCAGTCGCCCTGCGAAATTCTCAGCGCCAGGTCATGCAAACGCCCGAGCGGAAGCACACTCATCGTCCAGAGCAGCCCCACAGCAACAAACCCGAGCACCAACGCCAGCAGCACACTCCGCAGAATGCCTTCAAATTGCATCGAGCGGACATCGAGCAGTTCAGGCTGCAAAGTAACTTCGCGAAGCAAAAGGCGCGCCTGTTGAGGGTTTTCCGCAGGGATTCGAACCGCAACCTGCAACACATCACCCTTCGGTTTCCACCGAAAGGCATGTCCTTGATCCAGCGCCTCGGTGATCAACGCCGCGGGGAGTGGATCATCCACGCCACCTCTGCGGCTTTCTACAATCACCTGGCCGTTTTCTCGCAACAGCATCAGGCGCTGGGCACGGGTAGCCTGCTGCAGCCAGCCTACCTGCCGCACCACCAACCCCCAGTTATCCCATTGAATCGAATCCGTGAGGGCATCTACAACGGCATGCGTTACCTCTTGCTCACTCTCGGCAAAGGTCTGTTTGAGAACGGCAATCTGTCGATTCGTCTGGTACCATTGTGAAAAAAAACTCGCCAGCAATGCCGCCAGCAAGATGAAGACTACCAACCAGGAAAACCGGATACGAACATTCATGCAGTGTGAAAAGAAGCGGAGCGCCAAAATGGCTGACTTTAAATCCAGTATAGCATAAACCCCACCGTTCATGCTTTACAGATGCTTGACAGGATGACGCGACGCGTTATAATGAGTGTAATAACGCGTCGCGTCATTAAAAATGGAGGATAAAATGACTGCAGAGAAAGAAGAAAAGAGCAAAGTTCGGGGCTCGCTCTACGAAGCCACCCGCACCCTCTTGCTCGCCGCCATCGGCGCGGCATCGCTGGCACAGGATGAACTTTCAGCCTTCATGGACCGGCTGGTCGAACGCGGTGAAATGGCCGAGGCTGATGCCCGCAAGCTGGTGCGCGAGGTGATGGAGCGCCGCGAGAAGATCGAACGCGAACGGCGCCAGCAGGAACAGAAGGCCAGCGGCACTGTCCCCATCACCCGGGCAGACATCGAAGCCCTTGCCGCACGCATTGCTGAACTGAGTCGGCAGATCGAGGAGCTGAAAAAAGCCTCTGAAAAGTGACATGCCGCTGATTAAACGCTACGCCAACCGTAAACTTTACAATACCCAGTCCGGGCAGTACGTCACCCTTGAGGATGTCGCGGAATTCATCCGACGTGGAGAGGATGTCAGGGTCGTCGACCATCTCACCGGCCGCGACCTGACCTCGCTCACCCTGATGCAGATCCTTTTTCAAGAAGAGAAAAAACTGGGTGAACTGCTCCCCCGCGCCGTGCTCACCCATCTGATCCGCACCGGCGATGAAACCCTGGAAACCATACGCACCCGGCTTCTGGCCGCATTTGACCCTCAGGGCATGGTGGATGACGAAATCCGCCGTCGGGTCGAAGCCCTGGTGCTGGAAGAAAAGCTGGCAGTGTCCGAGGCGTCACGCTTGCTTGACCTTTTACTCGACCCCGCCCACCGCTGGGAGTCAACCCGTTTTTCTCCTGAGCGGCCCCTCAATGAACCACAGAACCGCGCACCCGACCTTCAGAAGCTCCTGCGGCAAGTAGAACAATTAGAACAGGAACTGGAATCGCTCCGTCAGAATTTGTAATTTTCACGACTTACGGAAACCCGCCCAGATTGTCCAGACCAGCCCCAGCGCGCATACCACAATCATCCCGATCAGCAAAGGGCGCCGGAAGTGGGTTACCAGCTCCGTTGAAGCCGCAATCAGGGGCGAAAGAGTGGGGGTAGGGGTGAAAGTTGGCAAAGGAGTGCGCGTGGGAACAGGCGTGCGGGTCGGCGTGACCGGCGTTGGCGTGCGGGTAGGCCGTGGTGTTACCGGTGTAATGGTGGGGGTGAGAGTAACGGTTGGCGCCAGCCGGATGATTAACTTCTGGCCGGGAAAAATCAGGTTCGAGGTGGGGGCCATGCCATTCAGGCCGCGAATTTCTTCCATACTGACCCCATACGAGGCCGCGATCATCGCCAGGCTTTCTCCCTCCGCTACGATGTGAACAATCGCACCATCGGGCATCGGCGTCGAGGTAGGAATACCCTGTGCCGCGGCGTGGTTCACCCGGCCCAGCCACAACAGCGGGAGCACCAGCAAAGAGATCCAAAAATATCGGGGCATGCGGAAAAACATGCCCCGATTATAGCCGGAAGGAGGCAGAAACGGGAGACTTACTTTTGATTGAGCTGGATTACATACGCAATCACATCCGCAATTTCTTGCGGCTGAAGCATCCCGTCATCGCCAAATTTCGGCATCGAAAGGGCAGGGCTGCTCCCTGCCGGAGTCGACCCATGTTCCAGGAACAGGTCGATATTGGTGGCAAAGGTTTTGGCATCCTGGCTCACGAGCGTCGGGTCAATCGGGTTTAACGCAGGCACCTCGCCATCGTCAGAGCCCGGGTTAGCCACCCCTCCTTTTCCTTCTTCCCCGTGGCACGAAACACAGTTCGCCTGGAAAATCTCTGCCCCTTTGACGGGATCACCCTTCAGATTGACCGCCTCACCTGCCCCACCGGGATTCAACGGACGCGCAGGCTCTTCAGCGGCAGGCTTTCCTCCACATGCCGCCATGCCCACCGCCAGGATCATTCCCAGAACGATTCCTGCCAGCGCTGGATACTTCACCCGAACCATAAAACCTCTCCTTTCGATCCACCTGGAAAGGCAATAACGACCAGAAGCGCCGGAGATCGTGGCATGCGCTGGTTCTGGTTTCTTTATCCTATCACAATTCAAATCCCATGCGCGCCGATTTTTAAAAATTCTTCACACATGGCCTGAATGGCCTCCGGTCGATGACCCGCCCCACGCGGGTCGGTGTACCACCTGGGAATGAACCCACCTTCCGGGCGACCCAGCAGTGCGGCCATTTTGCGGCAGTAAGCACGAATTTCATCCAGCGTACCGTACACCATGGTCTTTTGAATATCCACTGGCGCAAAGAAAGTTAACCGTCCCCCAAACCGTGCCCCCAGAGTTTCCAACCCCATGTTTTCCTGCTGATCCATGTGGATCACCTGCAGCCCGATCTCGATCAAGTCATCCAGAATATCCACAATATAGCCGCATGAATGCAGAAAAGTCAGCAAACCGGCTTCGCGTGCCGCGCCAAAGATGCGCGCGTACCGCGGTTTCCAGATTCGCCGCCAGGCCTGGGGAGAGATCATCAAACGGTTTTGCAATCCCCAGTCATCGCTAAAAATCAGGCCGTCGGCGCCTGCCTCAGCATACCGCTGAATGGCGTACAGATTCATATCCACCAGGATGTCAAGCAATTCACCAAGCCGGTCGGGGGCGTCATAAATGTCCATCCAGGTGTTTTCCAGTCCACGGATGAAATGCACCCGCTCGTAAATCGATAGGCCCGAAGCCAGAATAAAACGATCGCCAGCTCGCTCGCGCAAACCATCCAATACACGCCAGCGGCGCTCTTCACGAATATCCGGAATTTTAAGGCGCTCAAAGTCTGCCCAATCCTTAAGCGGAAAATCCTTCACCTCACCGAGCTGAGTAAACCCCTTATTCGCCCACACAGCCCCCCACTCATCTTGCCCTGAAGAGGGACGGTTATCCGGGGAAGGAGAAAGCCCCACCCAGAGAAAATCACTCCCGTAAGGTTCTGGAAAATCATAGGGCAACCGGGGTGCCCCCTGAAACAACACCGTCCGTCGAACGATTTCCCTTGAGGTCCACTCCATCTTTCCCTCCACATTCACATCCTTCCGTCCATCCATAGATATATAATAGTATAAGGTTCGCTTCCATTCCATTTTCTCAGGGGCATGAAAATTCTCTCACCAGGGCTCTTCTTCCCCACGGAAGGTTTGGTATGATCTATCTCAATCTACAGGAATATCGTGACAGGGTGCTCGGTTGCTGGATGGGGAAAAACATCGGCGGGACGCTCGGTGCCCCCTTCGAATGGCGTCGGCAAACCAACCAGGTGACGTTTTACACCCAGGATCTGGGCGGCGATCCCCTCCCTAACGACGATCTGGATATTCAACTGCTCTGGCTGGTAGCCCTGGAAGAAATGGGCATTCATCTGGATGCCCGCACCCTGGCCGAATACTGGTGCATTTATGTGACCCCTCACTGGGCCGAATACGGTACGGCAAAAAACAACATGCGCCTGGGCCTGTTGCCCCCCTACTCGGGCAGTTTCCAAAACGAATATAAGGATAGCTGTGGAGCTTTTATTCGTTCAGAAATCTGGGCGTGCATTGCCCCCGGTTGCCCTCAGCTGGCTGCTCATTATGCCTATCAGGATGCCATCCTCGATCACGGAGATGGAGAAGGGACTTTTGCGGCTGTCTTCTGCGCCACACTCGAAAGCGCCGCCTTTGTCGAACACAACCTGCGCAGGCTTATCGAAATCGGCCTTTCCTACATCCCCACCGATTGCGCCATCTCCGGGGCTGTGCGCCTGGCCATGCAGGCTTACGATGAAGGACAACCCTGGGACGCCGCCCGCGATCTCATTTTGCAACACTTCCGCGGCAGCAGCCACGCGGGTGTCCCTGAACTCACCTCGCTCCCCGACCGCGAGAAAGGTTTTCACGAGGGTAAACGCGGCTGGGATGCTCCCTCCAACCTTGGCCTGCTTGCGCTGGCTCTCCTATATGGTGAAAATGACTTTGCCCGCACCGTTTGTACTGCCGTCAATTGCGGAGAAGATACCGACTGCACCGCCGCCACTGCCGGATCGATCTTCGGCATTTTAAATGGCTTCCATGCCATTCCACCGCGCTGGATCGAACCCATCGGGCGAAAAATTAAAACCGCCTGCCTCAACCTCGGAGAACTGGGATATTTCGGCAACCAGCTCCCCCAGGATGTGGACGAAATGACTCGCCGCACCGAGGCCATTGCCCGGCAGGTGCTGGCCGGCTTCCACCTTCCCGTACAGCTGACCGAAGCCGCAACGGATCTTTCGGGCTTTCAGGCGGATTCCCTGTTTGCCAGAGAGCCTTCGATCCGCTCCCTGGAGAGCCTGACGCCCCGCCCCTCCGCCCCACCCGATTACAGCAACCTGCATGCTGTGATCCACCGATTCCCGTTCTATGAAATTTCTGTGGACCTCGGCGCCGATCCACTGGTGCGGGACGGACAATCCAAAAAAGTAATCCTCCGTATTCGTAATCTTTACAAAATTCAGGATCATCTGCGTATTCACTGGTACCTGCCCGATGGCTGGCAGGTCTTCCCTTCCGCCGATGGCAGCCTGTTTGCCCCCACCGCCTGGCTGGCTCACCAGCCCGCCACCGAGGCTGCCTTTGAGCTGGTTACCGACCACGTGCAGGGTGACGTCATCCGTTTTGCGGTTGAAATTACCGTTGTCGGGCGCCCAACGGTGATGCTGATACCCGTGCTCCTGGTAAACGGGAACCTGGTATCGTGAAGAAATCGCTTTTCTCTCCATGGATAGGGATTCTCATCACGGGGGCGGCGTTACCCCTCTTGCTCAGCGCCTGTACAACGTGGCTGTTCCCTTTCTCCACCCCCACCTCCACCTTCGAACCCGGGTGCAGCCAGCCCCACTGCCAGACTCTCACCACCGTCCCCTCCCTGCCCGCCCTCACCCATCCGCCCACCTCTACTCCCGAGCCCGTTGTCACGCCCTCGCCCACTTTTACCCTCCAACCGACGCCACCTCCGCCAGTGCCGGCCTTCGAACACATTCTCTGGATTGTGCTGGAAAACAAAGATTTCAGCCAGGTGATCGGCAATGAAAAGATGCCTTTTTTCAACCGTCTGGCAGCCGAAAATACACTCCTCACCAATGCCTATGCCGTGGCACATCCCAGCCTTCCCAATTACCTGGCGCTCATCGGCGGCGACACCTTTGGCATCACCCGTAACTGCGAAGATTGCTTTATGGACGCCACCTCCCTGCCCGACTTGATCGAAGCTTCAGGCCGCCAGTGGAAGACCTACCAGGAATCGATGCCCGCACCCTGTTTCATAGGTAGTCAGGGAGAGTATGCACAGAAGCACAATCCGTTCATATACTTCAACGCCATTCGGTTGAATGAACAACGTTGCTCCTCTCATGTGGTGCCGCTGGATCAGCTGACCGAAGACCTGGCCCGGCAGAACCTGCCCGATTTCGCCTTCATCACCCCCAACCTGTGTCACTCCGGCCACGATTGCGACCCTGCAGAAATGGATGCCTGGCTCCAGTCCCTCTTCGAAAGATTATTCCAGTCGGGAGCACTGGGCGAGCAATACCTCATCGTCCTTACTTTTGACGAGGCCTCAGGTGACGATTCCACCGGTTGCTGCGGCCTGCCCGCCAAAGCCGGAGGGCGCATTGCCACCCTGTTGATTTCTCCTCAGGCCCGCCCCCATTTTGAAGATAGCATCCCCTATTCCCATTACTCCCTGTTGAAGACGATCTCCACGGCCTGGGGCCTGCCATTCCTTGGCCAGGCTGCCAGCCCTGAAACCGAGGTCATCCTGGCTCCCTGGCTCACCACAGAAGCCGATGCCACCCTGTTCGCAGGTGCGGGAGATATTACGGTTTGCGGGCACCCCGGCGACGATATTACTGCCCGCCTTCTCGATCAATTCCCCGAAGCAGCCCTGTTCACCACCGGTGACAATTCCAACGAAGAAGGCACCCCCGAACAGTACCAGAGATGTTTTGCACCCGCCTGGGGAAGGCACCTGGAGCGCATCCACCCCAGCCCAGGTAATCACGATTATCAGACCGAAAACGGCGCCGCCTATCATGCTTTTTTTGGCCCTGCTGCCGGTGAACCCGGGGAGGGTTACTACAGCTACGATCTCGCCGGATGGCACATCATTGCCCTCAACGGCAATTGTGCGGCGGCGGGAGGGTGCGGCCCCGATTCTCCCCAGGGGCAATGGCTGCAGGCCGATCTGGCCGCTCACCCGGCGCATTGTACCCTGGCATACTGGCATCAGCCGCGCTTCAGTTCAGGCCTGCATGGCAACAGTGAAGCCACCCTGGAATTCTGGCGCGCCCTCTATGAAGCCCACGCCGAGATCATCCTCAACGGGCACGATCACCTTTACGAGCGCTTCGCCCCGCAAGACCCCGATGGCAATCTCGATGCGGTAAACGGCATCCGGCAGTTCACAGTGGGAACCGGTGGGGCTTTTTACCGCCCGGCCGGGCCTCTTCCTGCCCCAAACAGTGAACGCCTGATCCTGAATACTTTTGGGGTGCTCAAATTGACCCTCCTGGAAGACGGTTATCGCTGGCGCTTCCTCCCGGAACCCGGCCGCCCGTATACTGACCAGGGAGAAGGGAAGTGCCATTAAAATCACTCTGCGATTTTCTCAAAGAATTATTCGCGCCGATAGGCTTTAAGCAGAGCCGCCGGAGCACTGGCATTGCGCCCGGCGATGATTAGCGCCAGAATGGTAACCAGGTACGGCAACGCCAGAAAAAGCTCATAGGGCAGCTGTAAGCCCATCGTTTGCAGTCGCAGTTGCAGTGCGGCCACCCCGCCAAAGATCAATGCTCCCCAGAGCACACCCACCGCCCGCCAGTTGGCAAAAATGATCAACGCGATACACACCCACCCGCGCCCGGCAACAATGCCATACGTAAATGCACCCAGCTGGGCCAGTGAAAGAAACGCCCCTCCGCCAGCCATGAGGCCCCCGCCGATCATCAATGCCAGGGTGCGAATTTGATATACATCCAGCCCGGCGGCGTCAGCCGCCTCGGGGTTCTCTCCCACTGCCCGCACATTCAGGCCAAAACGCGTGCGATGAAGCACCCACCCGGTGAGCGGAATCAGCAGGAAAGCCACATACGTCAGACCATGCTGATTGATCACTGGCCCCAGAAAGGTCGAGTCAGGCAGGATGGAAAGCGATTGAAACGGCGTAATCGAAGGCGGAACTTTGGGTTCACCAAAAATCAACCGAAAACCGAAAAGAGAGAATCCTGTCCACAGCAGGGTCATCCCCAACCCGGCCACATGCTGGTTTACCCCCAGGCGCACCGCAAGCAGGGCCATCAGCCAGCCCGAAAGCATTCCCACCAGCACGGCCGTGAAAAAACCCAGCCATAGAGAACCGCTCTTTGAGGCAACCGTGAACCCGATAAAAGCCCCGAGGAACATCGTCCCCTCGATGCCAAGATTGAGCACTCCTGAGCGTTCACTGAACAATTCTCCCAGAGTGCCAAAGATCAAAGGTGTGGCCACGCGAAGTGTGGCTGCCACCCACCCGACCAGAAAAATTTCCATGGGTCTAGGCCCTCCGCAAGCGGTAGTTTTGCAAGACAAACAGACTCAGCGTCACCAGCAGAAGGATGGCCTGCACCACCGTTCCCAGGTACACGGGCACCCCCAGCGCCCGGCTCAGGCTCTGCGCACCAGTATCGATCAACCCGATAAAGAAAGCCGCCAGCCCCACCCCGAAGGGATGGAGCCCTCCCAGGGTAGCGATAATAATCCCGCTGTATCCCAGCCCATCCGAAATGGACTCGATCAAATGAAAGTGAATCCCGGCCACTTCACCCACTCCGGCCAGCCCCGCGATCCCTCCGCTGATGAGCGCCGCAACGAGCATCGTGCGGTTAACATTTAAACCGGCAAATTGTGCAGCTTTCTTCCCCAACCCCACGGCCCGCATCCGCAGCCCCAGCGGGGTATGTTGAAGCACAAACCACTCGATAACAATCACCGCCAACCCCACCACAAAGCCAAAATGAAGCCGTGCACGGGGTAGCAGTCGAAAATAGTGGGCCCCCTGAGCAATCTCCGGGCTTTGCGGCCACATGGAAACCGGACTGCGCCATGGGCCATTGAGCAGGTAGCTTACAAGAAAGAGGATCACCGAATTGAGCAACAGCGTGGTTACCACTTCGTCCACATTCAGGCGCGTTTTAAGGATCGCCGGGCCAAATGCCCACACCGCTCCAGCAAGAAAGCCCCCCGCCATCATCAGAGGAATGCCTGCTACAGGTGAAACACCTCCGAGAAACATCCCAAGCCAAGCCCCGGCCATAGCCCCGGCGTACAGTTGTCCTTCTGCGCCAATGTTCCAGTACCCTGCTGAAAAGGCAAAAGCCACTGATGCCCCCGTGAGTAAAAGCGGGGTGGATTTCACCAACACCTCAATCAGAGCGACTCTTGAAGATAACGGGGCGATCAGGAAGTAATAATAAACCTTCAACGGATCAGCCCCGGCCCACAACACCAGCAGGGTGGTCAGTAAGAAGGTCACCAACAGAGCAATCAGCGGGATAAGCGGTCGAAACCAGAGCGGCGCACTGACCCGTTCCAGGCGAAATTTAACCACGGTCGGCCTCCTTGACGGAGCTTCTTTTCAACGGGGTACCTGCCATCATTAAACCAATTTGCTCTACTGTCGCCTCACGCGTGTTTAAAATACCCATCAGTTTCCCCTCAAACAGTACTGCGATACGGTCAGCCAGGGCGAAAATCTCATCCAGGTCTTCTGAAATGAGCAGCACCGCCGCACCCCGGGCGCGTTGTTCAAGAAGCCTGCCGCGCACGTAATCTGTTGCCCCCACATCCAGGCCGCGCGTGGGTTGTGATGCGATCACCACAAGCGGGTTGCGCGACAGACTGCGCGCCAGAAGCACCTTCTGCATATTTCCTCCCGAAAGTGTGCGAATGGGTGTTTCTGGCAATGCTTTGATTTGATACTCTGCAATTAACCGCTCTGCATTCCTGCGAACGGCATTTCGATCCAGAACGCCATGGCGGGAAAAATGTTCCAGCTGGTCAAGCACCAGGTTATCGGCCACGCTCAACTCACCCACCAGGCTGGCATGGCGGTCTTCAGGGATTCGCCCCACACCGGCACGGGTAAGCTCGGCAGGTGAAGCGCCAGTCACTTCCTGCGTTCCCACCCAGATGCGCCCCGACTCAGGCTGGAGCATTCCCGAGAGCACCTCTCCCAGTTCCGCCTGGCCATTCCCCGAAACCCCGGCCACACCAAGTACTTCACCAGCCTGCACCTCAAAAGAAAGATGGTGTAGCCCCACCGCGCCTTTGCGGCTTTTGACGTTCAATCCCTCCACCCGCAATAGCACCCCGGTAGAAGGACGCTCTCCCTGACGATGTACTCCGAAGGTTTCGCGTCCCACCATCAGGCGGGCCAGTTCAGACGGGGTGGTCTGGCTCTTTTCTACCGTGCCCACTGCGCGCCCATCGCGCAGAACCGTCACACGGTCACAGACCGTCATCACCTCATGCAATTTATGGCTGATAAAGACCACCGAAATCCCCTCACGGCGCAAACGGTCAAGCACCTCAAACAGCGCCTGCACCTCCTGCGGCACCAGCACAGCCGTAGGCTCATCCAGAATCAACACCCGGGCATGGCGTGCGAGCGCCTTAAGGATTTCTACCCGTTGCTGTTCCCCCACCGAGAGCTGACCCACCGGCGTACCCGCCTTCACCGGAATCCCCAGCCGCCCCGATAGGGCCTCCACCTTGGTCTCAATCTGCTGTAGATCAAGCAGGCTCCCGCTTTCGCCGAGCGTGATGTTTTCTGCCACGGTCAGGGTAGGCACCAGGGTGAAGTGCTGAGTCACCATGCCAATTCCTGCACGGATAGCATCGCGCGGCGAGTGAATCCGCACCGGTTTACCACCGATCAGAATTTCCCCCTCATCCGGAGTGTACAATCCATATAAAATGCGCATCAAGGTAGTCTTCCCGGCGCCGTTCTCACCCAGCAAGGCATGGATTTCACCCACTTTAAGCTCAAAATCAATCCCGTCGTTGGCAACCAGGCCACCAAACCGCTTCACAATCCCCTGCATCTGAACTGCAAACATGCACACTCCACATGGGCGCTGCTCCCGAAAGCCCTGGGGAGCAGCGCCAAGTAAAATCCCGGGAATAGCAAACCCGAAGGCTAATTCACCGCCGCCGGCGGAGCTTCATCGATATCGACGCGGAAGGTTCCTTTTTTGATCTCTTCCAATCGGGCGTTAACCCTGCTTACCAGCTCCGGGGGCAGCTTGCTCTCGGTTGCATGGAATGGGGCCAGGCTAGCCCCTCCTTTGCCAATCATACTGAAATCTTTTAAATCCTGCGCGGTAAAGGTGCCCGCCTCTACCTGCTTGATAAGGTATTCAACCGTAGGCTCCATGTTCCACACCGCACTGCTCACCACCAGATCAGGAGCCAGTTCATTCTGGTCACTCATATTGCCGAAAGCCCATACCCCCTTTTCTTTGGCGGCTTCGATCACCCCGAAACGCTCGGCAAAAAGCACATCCGCCCCGCTATCCACCTGGGCCAGGGCCGCTTCTTTGGCCTGGGCCGGGTCAAACCAGCTATTGATAAACGTCACCAGAACTTTCGCCTTCGGGTTGGTCTCTTTAGCCCCGGCAATAAATGCGTTTACAATGCGGTTGACCTCTGGCACAGGGTATCCTCCCACCACCCCGATGGTATTGCTCCTGGTGAGACCACCCGCCAGCATTCCCAGCAGGTAGGCCGGTTCATGAATCCAGTTATCGAAAACCGCCAGATTCGGTTCGCTCGGCCCGAAACCCGAACCAAAGGCAAAGGCAATCTCCGGGAAATCAATCGCCACCCGCCTGACGGCCTCCTCATTTCCAAAGGCATCCCCCATAATCAGGTCGGGTTTTTGTTGCTCACACACCTCACGCAGAATGCGCTCCATATCCCCGGAATAGCCAATATCCTCGGTGTAGGTATACTCGATTTTCCCCGCATCCCGGGCTTTGACTAAAGCCTGATGAATCACCCCGTCCCAGGGTTCCTCGATGGGTGTGGCAAAAGCGCCAAACACTTTCAACTTCTGCGGCCCACTGCTCTGCGTCGGAGTAGCTGCGGGGGCACAGGCAGAGAACACCAGGCTCAAAATCACCCCCATGCACATCCATCTCAACCACTTTTTGATCATTGCTCGCTCCTCTTTTCTTCTTTGGTTTTTACTGCGGTGTGACATTCGCCAATCACCGATTCGTTCTCTGCCTGATATTCATTCCGAAATGCTTTTCCCCTCCCCCAGACCAATCAGCCCTATTGTAGAGAATCCTTTCGAGCCGGTCAAGGCACATTGGGGTAATGATTTTTCCTCCCTTCTCTTTAGAGACGCGGGCAACTCAATGCCAATTTTTATTCTCGTTCTATAATGAAGAGGCTTCCATTTCTTTATTATCTCAAGAGGTTTTTCTATGTCCACCCCCAACCCTGTTCCGCACCGATATCAGAATTTCTCCGTGGCCATTTATGCACGCGTGTACGAAGTGCTCCAGATGCGCGATCTGGAGTGGCTCAGGGAACGCTTTGAGGTGATGAACCGATTTGTCCGGGTCAATAAAGTGTACCTGGAAACCCACCGCGACTGGATCGTAGTGGACGAAGACACCCTGGTGAAAGCCAAACAATTCTTCGCTGAGCGCGGGATTCAAACCTCCGGTGGCATTACGATCACCGTCAATGAACGCAATCGCTTTCAAACCTACTGCTATACTAACCCGGAGCATCGTCAGAAGCTTAAAGAGGTAGTGGAATTTACCGCCCGGCACTTCGATGAATTGATCCTCGATGACTTCTTCTTCACCAATTGCAAATGCCCTTCCTGCATTGCCGCCAAAGGATCCAAAAGCTGGACGCGCTTCCGCCTCGATCTGCTCGATGAAGCAGCCAGGGAACTGATCATCGCCCCTGCTCGAAAAACCAACCCGAACATCACCCTGATTATCAAATACCCCAACTGGTATGAACACTTTCAGGGGCTGGGCTTCAACCTTGAAACCGAACCCCGGCTCTTCGATAAACTTTATACCGGCACCGAAACGCGCGACGCCGTCCTGGGGAACCAGCATCTGCAGCCCTATCACGGTTACTCGATCTTCCGATACTTTGAGAACCTCAAACCCGGGGCCAATGCCGGCGGCTGGGTCGACACCGGTGGCATGCGCACCCTCGACCGGTACGCCGAACAGCTCTGGCTTACGCTCTTCGCCAAAGCCCCCGAAATCACCCTCTTTGATTTTCTCCAGCTCCAGCGCCCCATTCAGCTCTCAGACCGCGCCCCCTGGCAGGGGAAGCAAACCAGTTTCGATTTCGATGAGGCTCTGGGTCCGGCAATGACCTCGCCATGGTCCATCGCGCCCGGAACTACCATCGCCCTGGCCGCCGGATACGTTTTCCAGAAGGTGGATTCCTTCCTCGGGCAGCTGGGTAAACCGCGCGGCATCCCCTGTTATAAACCTTACCACTCCACCGGTGAGGATTTTCTCCACAGCTACCTGGGCATGCTGGGCATCCCCATTGAAATCGTCCCGGACTTTCCCAGAGAAGCCAACCTCATCCTTCTCACCGAATCCGCCCGGCACGATCCCGCCATCGTGGAGAAAATCAAACAGCAGTTGATGGATGGGAAGAAAGTCGTCATCACCTCGGGGTTGCTACGTGCGTTGCAGGGCAAGGGCATCGAAGACATCGTCGAACTGGAAATAACCGACCGAAAAGCCACCGTCAAGGACTTTTTAATCGGTTGGAATCAAGTTCACACGGCCAGTCAACCCGTCACTATTCCCCAGATTCAATACCTGACCAACGATTCCTGGGAAGAAGTTTCCGGCTTAACCGGCGTGAACGGGTACCCCCTTTTCCACTCCGCATCTTATGGCCGGGGGACGCTCTACGTCCTGACCATTCCCGATGTTTTTGGAGAACTTTATCATCTCCCGGCAGGGGTGCTCAACCGCATCCGGGAAACCCTCCTCCAAGACCTGCCCCTCCGGCTGGAAGGCCCGTCTCAGGTGGCTCTATTCGTTTATGACAATGACACCTTTATCGTCGAGTCATTCCTGCCTGAAGATCAGCTGATCAGTGTACTCGTCCCGGAGCGATTCACGCACCTGCAAGACCTGGTCAGCGGCGAGAGGCTGACCGGAGAACCGCGTTTGAACTGGCGCCGAGAACCCTCCGGTTGGAAATCCATTGACCTGAAGCTTAAACCGCATTCCTACCGCGTATTCCGCCTCGAAACCACCCCTGCATAAAGCAACACCGGGGGCTGGTCAGCTCATCAACGCGCCTGGCCAGCCCCCGGTTTCTTTCATCTCCTCAGGAACGGAAAATCAAAAATTTACTGAACACAAAATTCCAGGCCAGGGTACCTGCCGTAGCCAGCCCCAGCGAAACCACCTCAGGAAGGCCAAAACCGAACAGTCCCAGTTGCATCAACCCGGTATTGATGGCCAGGCCGATCAGATTCACCGCTAAAAATGGGAAAAAAGTCACCGCCGCCCGGCTTTTAGAACGAAAAGTCCAGTTGCGGTTCCAGACAAAGCTGTTCAGTATCCCGGCGCTGTAAGAGATTCCCTTCGCCAGGGTAGGGTGAATCATCCACACATGCAGACCAGCCGTGAGAAGAAAGTAAACCAGCCAGTCAACGGCTGTGTTACTCACTCCCACCAGCCCGAACTTGACTGCCTGCCTCAAGCTCAGAGGCAACCGCCCTGCCCGTTGCAATCCGCGCCGGATCATCGCTTTCATGGATGCCTTCAAGTGTACCCCACAAGCCGCAAATTGGTAAAATGCTCTCGCCACAATTGCGTTACAATTGCCCCGCACGAATCTGCTTATTAAGGCTGGAATGTATTTTTCAATGACACTTTCTCAACCAACCCCCGATCCTCAGCTTAACGCCATTCTTCACCAGCTGGTTACTTCGGTCAGAGAAGTTCTGGGTGAACGTTTGGTTGCCGCATACCTCCAGGGTTCCTTTGCCACCGGCGGTTGGGACCGTAACAGCGACGTCGATTTTCTCTTCGTCGTCGAAGAAGACCTCCCGGAGACGCTCCTTCCCCGCCTGCAGGATGTGCATGTGCAAATTTATGAGATCGAATCCTACTGGGCCAAACACCTTGAAGGCTCTTATTTTCCGCGAGAATGGCTGAAAAGCCCCGACCCATCCTGCCGTCCCATCGTCTACATTGACAATGGCAGCCGCGAACTGGTGCGTTCGGCACACGACAACACCCTCGTGGTGCGCTGGGTGGTGCGTGAATGCGGCATCACCCTCGCCGGGCCGCCCCCCACGGCCCTGATCGATCCCGTCTCAGCCGATGACCTGCGCCGCGAAGTGTTCAATACCATGCGTGACTGGGGTCAGGAAATTCGCACGCATCAGTACCAGATCAATAATCGCTGGGCCCAACCCTTTGCCGTGATAAGCTACTGCCGCATGCTCCACACCCTGCACACAGGAAGGGTTGATTCCAAACCCGCTGGCGTGCGCTGGGGTTTGACCAACCTCGATCCTCGCTGGGCCGGTTTGATCCAGCGTGCCTGGAATGAACGCCCCGACCAGTATCTCAAAGTTCATCTCCCGGCAGACCCCGGAGACCTGGCCCAGACTCTGGAATTCATTGAGGATGCGCTGGCCCTGGGTGAAACACTGCTCGATCTTTAAAACCACCCGGCTTCAGCTTCACCGGCTCAATTCTTCCACCTTCTTCAAGGCTGGCGCATGTCGGCCCGCCGGAAGAGTGCTTTCTCCAGCTCCACAAAGGCAAACACCAGCAGGCTGGCCGCCGCCGTCACTCCAAACTGCTCCAGAGTGAGGGCTTCGGTTTCAAAAATTCCCTGCATGAAGGGCTGGTAAACCACGAGCACCTGCAGACCCACCGTAAGTAGCACAGCTCCAATCAGCCAGCGGTTCGAGAAAAGACCCGAGCGGAAGACCGATTCATTGCCCGTGCGTAAGGCCATCACATTGCCCATTTGCGTCAGCGTGAGGGTGGTGAAGGCCATCGTACGCCACGCTTCCTGCCCGGTCATCCAGGCCCAGTACGCGACTGCAATGGAGACCCCTCCCAGAATGAAGCCCGTGAGCAAAGTTGATCGCCCCATCCCGCGGCTGAATACCCCTTCCCTGGGGTGATACGGTGGGCGCTTCATGACATTACGCTCGGCTTTCTCCACCGTCAACGCCAGACCGGGCAGGCCATCGGTCACCAGGTTGATCCATAAAATTTGCAGCGGTAAAAGCGGCAGGGGCATACCCAGGAACGGCGCTACCAGCATGACTACAATCTCGCCGATGTTCGAACCCAGGGTATATTTGATGAACTTACGGATATTGTCGTAAATCCGTCGGCCTTCACGCACAGCGGCCACGATGGTAGCGAAGTTGTCGTCCAGCAGCACCATGTGGGCGGCCTCTTTGGTCACATCTGTGCCAGTGATGCCCATGGCCACCCCGATATCCGCCCGTTTGAGCGCCGGTGCATCATTCACCCCATCACCGGTCATGGCCACCACTTCACCATTGGCCTGCAAGGCTTCTACAATGCGCAGTTTATGTTCCGGCGAGACCCTTGCAAACACTGAGGTCGTCTTCACCACCTCCCGCAGGGTCGCCTCATCCATCACCGAGAGTTCCTGCCCCGTCACCGCCCGGTCATCACGGGTGATGTCCAGCTCCCGCGCAATAGAAATGGCGGTTAACGGGTGATCCCCGGTGATCATAATCGGTCGAACGCCCGCAGTTTTAGCTGTGCGCACGGCATCATAGACTTCCGGTCGTGCCGGGTCGATCATGGCCACCATGCCCACGAACACCAGGCCTTTTTCCTGCACTTCAGCCTGCTCACTGAGCCGGTAAGCCACCCCCAGCACACGCATCCCTTTCTGGGCCAGCTCGTTGTTTGCCTGACGAATCCGATCGCGCCAGGCTTCATCCAGCGCAACGGCCTGTCCATCCACCAGCACCCGGTCGCAAATTTCCAGAATTCCGTCCACCGCCCCCTTGGTAAACGCAATCAACGGCTGACCGGCTCCCGGCACAGCCTCCAGAAGGCTTAAACCGGCAGGCTGGGCCGGCCACCTGTGCACTGTGGTCATCCTTTTACGTTCTGAGTCAAAAGGCAACTCTGCCACGCGCGGCAGGGCAGCCTCCAGTTCATTTTTCCACAGACCGGCGCGGGCCGCAGCAATCACCAGCGCCCCTTCGGTAGGGTCACCCACCGAATGATACACTCCGGGTTCCTGTTCATCTTCCTCAAGGAGCGCATCATTGCACAGCGCCCCCGCCGCCAGCAACAGTCCCACCTCACGGCTTTTAATCAATCCGGGGTTGGCTTCGGTAGTACGCAGGCGCGGGCTGAAGTTCTGCACCTCTTCTTTTAAATCCAATCGGTGATTCGCCACATCCAGAATGGTCACGGTCATACGATTCTCGGTCAGCGTGCCCGTCTTATCTGAACAGATTACGGTCACCGAACCGAGGGTTTCAACCGCGGGAAGCTTGCGGATGAGGGCATTCCGCTTAAGCATCGCCTGTGCCCCCAGTGCCAGCCCGATAGTCACCACAGTGGGCAGACCCTCTGGCACAGCGGCTACCGCCATACTGATCGCCGTGAGGAACAACAGCCGGAGCTCCTCGCCGCGCAGAAAACCCAGCACAAAGACAATCACCACAATGATCAGCGCCCCCACGGCCAGCGTACGCGCCAGTTGTTCCAGGCGGCGCTGCATGGGGGTGGGCTCCTGGGTCACCCCCTGGATTAACTCGGCGATCCGTCCCAGCTCGGTTTGCATCCCGGTGGAGGTGATGAGCAGGGTACCACGCCCATAGGTCACCAGAGTACCCATGAAGCCACAATTCCGCCGATCCCCCACAGGGAGGTTGTCTCGAGAAATGGCCCCGGTAGTTTTTTCCACCGGCTCCGATTCGCCCGTAAGCACCGCCTCTTGAATCCGCAGGTTGACACTTTCCACGATTCGCCCATCCGCAGGGACGATCGAACCGGCTTCCAGCAGCACCACATCTCCGGGCACCAGGTCGCGGGCCGAAATTTCGTGCACATGCCCGCCCCGCCGCACTCTCACATGCGGTGTGGCCATCTTTTTAAGCGCAGCGAGAGCTTTTTCAGCCCGATACTCCTGAGAAAACCCCAGCAAAGTATTCAATACCACAATGGCCAGAATGACCAGAAAATCCTTAACATCGCCCAAAAAGTACGAAATCACCGCCGCAACAATCAGCACAATGGTTAAAATCCCCGTCAGCTGTTCCAAAAGGATCTTCCAGGGGCTTTTTCCGCCGCGGTCGATCAGCTCATTGGGGCCAAAGCGCGCCAGCCTCTGGCCTGCTTCAGAAGGCGAGAGCCCCGTTTCAATGGAAGTGCCCAGTTCTTGTTCAACTTCGTGGATGGTTTTCTGATACCAGTGATTCATACTTGACCTTTCTTAAAAATAAAAGACCACCAGGATAAAAGATCGTGGTGGTCTTGTTTGCGCATGGATCGCGTGAACAACCGGAAGCATGGCTTCGTCCTGACGGCTGCCCAACCTGCACAGAGTGCAGTCAACTACTCCCCAAACCAGCTTTGATTATAACACACTTTTTCGACAAAGCGGTTCAACAGCTGGCCTCTCGCCGCCATCAGCATTTCCTGTTTCTTCCCAGATCACTTTCCATGAACCAGAAAGGCGAAATCCTCATCCTGTTTTAATCCATTGGAATATAATCGGATATAGGAGGTGGATTATGTCCAATAAAGTTACCGAAATTACCGATCCCCCTTTTATTCAACGTCTGTTCGGCAGCCCCTCGTGGGCCTGGTTGTGGTTGATCGTGCGGGTTTATGTGGGTTACACCTGGTTAAGCTCCGGCCTGGGGAAAATCAACAACCCGGCCTGGGTACAGACCGGTGAAGCCCTCAAAGGGTTCTGGCAAAACGCCGTGCGTATCCCTGAACCACCGGCGCGCCCCCCCATCGCCTTCGACTGGTACCGGGCATTCATTCAGGCCCTGCTGGACGGCAATCACTACACCTGGTTTTCCAAACTGGTGGTAGCAGGTGAGCTTCTCATTGGCGTAGCGCTCATTCTGGGCGCTTTCGTCGGCATTGCCGCATTCTTTGGCGGATTTATGAACTGGAATTTTATGATGGCCGGGACGGCCAGCATTAATCCGGTGCTTTTCACCCTTTCTATTTTCCTTATCCTGGCCTGGAAGAACGCCGGCTGGTGGGGGCTTGACCGCTGGCTTCTCCCCACCCTGGGGACACCCTGGCGGCCGGGGCGCGTCTTTGAAAAGAAGCCAGAACCCGTGGAAAGTTAATTTTCCCGGATTTTCCCGCCTCTCCCACCAACCGATCTCTTAATCCGGTTGGTGGTCTTTTTTTAAAAGAAAGGCGATCACCGCCCTGTAAATCACTTTCGCTGATCAGCCAAACCGTCCCAATACCGAAGGATCTAACGGGCGGGTGGCGTCCTTCTCCAGTATTCGGATGAATACCTCAACCAGAAGCGGATCGAACTGAGTACCGCTGTTTTTTCTTAACTCCTCAATGGCTTCAGAGGGCTTGCGGTTGGTGCGATATACACGCACATCGGTCATGGCTCCATACGCATCGACGATGGCCAGCAACCGCGCTCCAAAGGGAATTTGCTCCCCTTTGAGGCCGTTCGGGTACCCGCTGCCATCGAAATTCTCGTGGTGAGAACGGATCAAGGGGGCCACATTGGCCAGCTTGCGAATGGGCGCCACAATACGCGCTCCAATTTCCGGGTGCTGGCGCATGATACTCCACTCTTCCTCGGTTAGAGGGCCAGGTTTGCGTAAAATTTCATCGGGTACACCAATTTTACCGATATCATGCAACATCGCCGCCCAGTGCACCGCCTGAATCACCTCTTCAGGGCAATGCAACTCACGGCAAACAGCCTCTGCCAGGTAGGCCAGCCGCAGGCTGTGATTGTTGGTATAGGTGTCACGCGCGTCCATGGCGTTGGCCAGTGCCAGAATGGTCTCGAAGAAAGTGTTTTCTACCTGTTCATGCATCGATGCCCGTTGCAGGGCACTGGCGGCCTGGTCTGTGATGGCGCTGATCAACCGTAATTTGTCCTTATCAAACGGTTCTCGCGTCTCCTTCCGCTCCTCTCCCAGCACAAACAGACCATACGGTTCTCCATTCAAATGGATCGGTGAAAGGCACAGTGAAGTTACCCGATCGAGGCGCAATGCCACCCGTGCCTCACTGCTCATAAACGGGTCCGTACGCGAAAGCAGGGTTAAATCGGCCTTCCGCAGCGCTCGTAAATAATAGAGCACCGCTTCACCTGGTTCCACCTCGTTCAGGCCGAGGTCGCGCATCGAATCCCGAACCGAAAAAGCCGCCCGACAGCGGAAAACAGCTTCTCCTTCCAGCACCAGCAGTCTGGCAAAGGTAACATGGGCACTGTGCACCATGTGTTGCACGGTATTCTGGAGTATGCTCTCCACATCGTCCAGGGCAATGAGCCGGCGTGTCAACGTATAGAGCGCATCCAATTCTTCGCGCCGCGACTGTTCCGCCGAATATAAACGCGCCCGTTCAATGGCAATGGCAATCTGATTGGCCAGGGTCATCAACGTGAGCTGATCGTCGTCGGTGTACGTGTCTCCAGAAAGTTTTGCCCCCACGCTGAAAAAACCCACCAGTTTCTCTTTCACCTTAAGGGGAATGATCAATTCTCCGCCAATCTCTTCCAGCTGTTTGCGTTCTTCAGTCCAAATCGCCCGAAATTGCGGCATTACACTCAGATCATATTTCGTGAGGCAGCGATCCAGCCTGGACAGCACCCTGACAATCGGGTGGTTGCTGTCCAGCGTCATTTCCGGGCTGACCTCCTCCCCGATGAATGCCTGCAGGGCAAATAACCGGGATTCCTCCACGCGAATGAAGAAGCCCATGCGCTCGATATGCAGGGTAGAGGTCACCTCTTTAAGGATCATCTCACTCAACCGTTTCAGGTCGAGTTCATAAGCCGCTCGCTGGCTGAGCCGTTGCAACATCAGACTGGTGTTGTATTTTTCCCGGAAGAATATCCGGTCTACCCATTCCTGGGTTCGGTCGCGTAGCGGCACCATGACCACCGCGGTCAACAGCGCCACAATGAGTAGCACCAGTAATAGTTGAAAGCCCCGCACCGTATGGAAAATAGCCTGCGCTGCCACCACAACCAGGTAATAGCTCGCGGCAATCACCAGGGTGGGCAGAGAATAAAAAAGCCCCTTGCGCACCACAAAAGAGATATCCAGCAACTGGTGACGCAGGATGGCCACCGTGATGAACATGGCTGAGAGAATATTGGCCGTGACATCGCCGGGAAAGTGCCGCAGATCCGTCAGGTTGGTCAGCGTTCCCCCGAAGATGGCCATGACTACCAGGAAAAGATATTTCAACCGGTTTCGGAAGGCTGCATCGCGTGACCTGCGGTATGCCCTGATCAGTTCATAAGCGGAAAAAAGGTGGAAAAAAGCCCAGAACGCCCCGGTAAGCGCCATGCCTGACGGGGCATATTGATTGTACAGGTAGCCGTTCTCGGTATGGGCGTCAACAATCACCCCACCCGAAAGATTGATCACCTCGATGACCAGGTAAGCAAACAGGCCAAAGCGTAACCAGAAGCGCCGCTCCTGCACCAGGAAAGCCTGCACAAAGCCAAAAAAGGCTATCGGCATGGCCATGGAGCCGACGACCAGGAAGCGGTTCCAGAATAGCGTATCCAGAATACCCAGGTCGGCGAAGATCATAAAAGCCGAGAAGCTCCAGATGATCATCGAGAACAGATACAGGCTAAAGTAAAGCCGCACCCGATCTCGTATTTTTTGCCTCAAAATGAAAACCAAAAGCGCACTGTAATAGACCAGCGCAATAAAAGAAATAATCGTTGAGGCGTAAGCGATCATCGGAGCTTCCCGGCTACCGTTGCAGCAGGGATCTTTTACTCCTTTCCATCATTATGCCGCAGCAGGGTTTCAATGACCTCATCAGAGGCGTTCATGTGCGGCGGCTTGAGGTGCGCCAGGTCTGCTCCCGCGGCCTGTTTCTCCAGCATGTATGCCTGGAAGGTGCCCGGTTTGAGCACTGTCACATCCAGTGCAGGTTTCTGGATCATGGCGTCGTAATCAGCATAGAACGAGTTGATCCCTTTCAAGGCTTCGTGTACCCGGTGCCGAATCGTTTCTTTATCGATCGGAGACGCCGGTTCCATGTATAGCTTCAGGATCGGCTCACCATCCCGGGTTTCCTTGCGAATGGCCCAGTCATGATATTCGATCCCCGTTTCGTTGATGGCGCGCCAGACCATACGCTCATCGATCAGACCGGTGAACCCGGCCAGATCAATAAAATCTGCCGTGCGGCCTACGAAAGCCATCTGTGGCAAATTAACCCCAATCTCATCATCCCTCAGCACGGGGAATTCAATCAAATCATACGTACGGTAACGCAAGAGAGGCTTGCCATAGAAGTTGGTGAGCACCAGCTCATAGCGCTTTCTGGGAACCACCTCGTCGAACAGTACGGTTTTGGGCATATAAGAAGGATCCATCCGCCATTTCGCCCATTCTTCTTCCGGGATGAATTCGTAAAAAGCGGCGTCAGGGAAAAAGGTCATGTATTTTTTATTCCAGGCCTGGGTAGCAATGGCACCCTCTTCCGTACAGCCATACTGTTCGTAAGGTTGCACACCCCAGTAATAAGCAATCTTATCCCGGTAGATCGCCGTGTCGGCACCGCCGCAGGGCAAAGCTTTGAGCGTCCACAGGTCACGCGGGAGCATGTTACGCCCTTCCATTTTGGCCCTGATATACCCACGGATTAACCGGAAGAGCACCTGCGGATGCAGCATCTGGCGTGAAATGCGCGTTTTGCGCGCCCCGCTGGTGAAGGCTTCTCCCATCTTGACCAGCACGGCTGACATTGATCCGAGAATGTCAATGCCCGTCTTCATCCCTTCTCGGAAACCCGCTTCAATCCGCTCCTGGAATTCCATCGCTTCAGTTTCATCCAGCGCAGGGACGAAGCGAAAGTTGAATTGCTCGGCAAGCGCCCGCAGAGTAATACCGCTGATATACGGGCGAGGCGGGGTATTGTACACCAGCACGTCACCTTCTTCAAGGCGCACTTCTCCCTTTTCTCGCGCCGCTCCCAGAATGACCCCGGCTAAGACACGCTCACCCAGGCGTTCGTAGGCTTCACGCGTATAGGGAATCCATTTGTATTTTCCAGAACGCCCTGAGGTGTGTGCCCAGACATACGCATTCTGAAAATATCCCTTGTCTTCGCCGAGGTAGGGCTCATAATCATCGTAGGTGGTGATGGGTATCCTGGCTCGGAACTCCTCGATACTTCCCGGTATTTTCCCCCTCAAAAGATACCGTCCAAGTTCGCTTTTCGAAAGGAGATCAAACTGCTCCAGAAGGAGTCTCTCCTGGATTTGCATGAATTCCTTGAGGCTCAAATCCAGGAATCCACAGTACTTTGTCCAGATCTGGTGCTTACGACCCTGGCGTAAGAGTTCAATTGCTGTGGCAGTCATCTTCTACTCCGTGGAATCTTTCTCAGCACGAATGACGAACGGTGTTGGAGACCAAAAATGGCTCGCAGGCAGGTGGGTTATCGAGATATCGCGGAATTTCAACTTTTCGAGCAATAGGCCCCACTCCTTTCCCGTAAAGACATTGTTCAACGCGGCGGCTTCCGCAGAAGCGCGGGCACGGCCTTCTCTGCGCAGAAAATAGAGAAATGTTGCCAATCGAATCAAAGCGTTCACCACAGGTACGCGCCAGACCGCCGAACCGCCCACATCGGCGATGGCAAATTTTCCCCCGGGCTTCAACACCCGTTTAATTTCCGACATTAACACCGGCACATCCAGATGGTGGGTTGCCAGAGCACAAAAAACCACATCAAACGAATTTGCCCGGTAGGGAAGCTGCATTGCCGAACCACAGGTGAGAGCGATAGAATCCTTCCAGCCGCCGCCGCTTACCTTTCGGGCGGCCCGGTAAAGCATGGCGGGCGTCAGGTCCAGCCCGATGATCTTCCCCTTATGCTTACCACGCTGTTTCAGGCTGACGGGGATCACTCCCGTACCTGTGGCAATGTCCAGGACGATGTCTTCATCCCCCACCGGCACCAGGTCGAGCAACTGGTTGATGAAGCCCGCATAACTCCACCCCCAGAAGCGCTTGAGTTCTGCATCCACGGTGGTCTCATAATGCGAAGACATTTCTGAAAAAGCTTCTACGATGTCCCGGTTCTGCGCCATGCCATCCTCACTCTTTCCGTAGTCCCCCACCCACTTCCCTATTAAACGCTAATCTCCTCGAAAGCACAAGCCCGATTGCGCCCTCTTCGCTTGGCCTCGTAAAGAGCAATATCGGCACACTCGATTAATTTGAGGAAGTTGGGCGTTTCAGTGCTCAGGCTTGCCACCCCCAGGCTGATGGTGATCTTCAGCGCCCCGGCAGTGGTCGTGATGGGCCGAATGGCCACATGCCTGCGCAACCGTTCACAGATCAACATGGCATCACCCGGTGCAGCCTCGGGTAAGACAATGACGAACTCCTCCCCGCCAAAACGCCCCAGAATATCTACCTCACGAATATTCGACTTACAGCGTTCTGCCACGGCCCGTAGCACCTGATCACCCACCAGATGCCCGTAATGGTCATTCACCTTTTTAAAGTAATCCAGGTCTACCATGATCACTGCCAGCGGACGACTATACCGCTGAGCGCGGTTAAATTCCCGCTCTCCCAGCTCAAAGAGGTGCCGCCGGTTGAATACCCCCGTCAGATCATCCACCATCGCCAGCTGTTGGATCTCCGAAAACAGGCGGGCATTTTGCAGGGCCAGCGCAGCCTCCCCGGCAAAGACGGAGAGTAATTCGGCATGGCGCGGGCGATAGACATCGGGCTGAAGGGTGGCCAGCGAGAAGCAGGCAATCACCTTCCCCTGAACCACAATCGGCGCCCCCATCCAGGAGCGAATCGGCAACGGACATTCGATCCAGCTGGCGTTCTCGGTCACCACCGGTAGTACCAGAGGCTGGGCCGAATCGATCATGTAATACAGGTGTGGGGATGGAAAGATATTGAAAGGCGAGGTCTTCAGGAGTTGAGCCACTTCAGGATCCAGACTCTCATGGTACCGCGTCCGAACAATCCGAGGCTGTCCTTCTTCCACCAGCAGAATATTGGCAATAGAATAGGGCACCACCCGCCCCACCTGGTCAAGGAGCAGATCCAGAACATGGTCGAAGTCAAGCGTGGTGCTGAGGATGGTGCCAATCTCCCGCAGAGCTTCAGCCAGCTGGCGCTGTTCCCGTTCCACTTTAAAAAGGCGTGAATTCTCCACGGCAATGCTGGCATGGCTGGCAAAAGCCAGTGCCAGGTTAGCCTGTGCAGTTTCGCGATATATGCCGGGGGTGTAACTGTCGAGCGTGAGAAAGCCGATCACAGTACCCCGTGCAATCAGCGGCACGCCCATCCAGCTCCGCACCTTCTGGGTACCACCATACCCCTTGAAACCATGCTGTTTTTGAACTTCAGGGAGAAAAATGGGGCGCCGGGTACGCTGAATTTCAAGGCAGAGTTCGTCTTCTGCCAGGGGATATTCCTGCCCGATCACCAGCTCGGGGTACTCAAAGCCCCGCCCGGCGACGGCAATCATCATCTCACCCTGAAGCAGGAAGAGGCAGGCGCTGTCATACGGAATAACCATCTCAAGGTTGACCAGAATATTCTGCAGTACCTGCTCCAGATCAATGTCTGAAGTCAGCTGGAGCACGGCATTTTGCAGGGTCTCAGCCTCCTGGCGGCGGCGTGCCTCAGCCGCAAATAGCAGGGCATTTTCAATCGAGACCGTCATTTGCCGCGTAAGTGTGAGAAGGATCAGCTGATCATCCTGCGTGTAGGGCAGCCCCGAGCGCTTCGGCCCGACCACGAAGATTCCCACCAGTTCTCCTTTGGCCTGCATGGGAAGATACAGCTCCGCGTCGATCTGCTCCAGCTCACGGCGTTCCTCCTGCCACAACGCCCGGAACTGCGGTAAAACCTCCACCTGGTACCGGCTTAGCACATCGGGCGAGGACTCCAGAAAAACCACCAGCGGGTGCTGTCGCTGGAGATGCAGATCATGAACCGCCATGCCTTTTTGAGCCATGAGATAATATTCTCCCTGCTCGCCCAGGCGCAGGAAAAACCCTGCATGGCGGATATGCATCGTTTCGGTCACCTCGGTGAGAATCATGCCGGTGAGTCGATCCAGATCCAGCTCAGGGGCCATTTTCTGACTCAATCGGCGCAGCATTTCCATGGCATCGTACTTTTCACGGAAGAAAAGCCGATCCACCCAGGATTGAGCCCGTTGTAACAAGGGCTGAGTTACAAGCGCAGTGAGAATGGCCAGAAGCACCGCTGGCAGGAACATTCCCGGATCAGTGGTGAGGTTGAAAAGGTGCACAACCCCGAGAATAAGTAGAAAATACCCCGCCCCAAGCAAAACGGTGAGCATGGAATAAAGTACCCCCTTACGCATCACCATGCTGATGTCCAGCAGTTGATAGCGGAAGATCGCATAAGCCAGAATCAACGCCGCCAGAATATTAAAACCGACGTCCACCGGGTAGCGATGCAGCCCGGTAGAATTGGTCATACTTCCGGCAAAGATCAGCAGAAGAACGATGATCAGATATTTGATGCGGTTTTGATGAACCGGATCGCGGCTCTTTCGATATTCCTGAAGCAGGCTCAGCCCCGAAAACCCGATGAAAAACACCCATGTCAGGCTGACCAGAACAATAGCCGGGCCATATCGATTCTCCAACCCGCCGTTGACCACCCGCGCATCCGTCACCACCCAACCCGCCAGGTTTGCCACCTGCGTGAGCAGGTAGCCAATCCAGCCAAGCCGCAGCCAGTGATCGCGTTCACGCATCAGGAAAACCTGCACATACCCAAAAAACGCAATCGGCATGGCCGTGGAGCCAATGACCATGAATCGATTCCAGAAGAGGGCTTCTCCGGGGCTGTGGCTGGTAAACACCATGAAAGCCCCTGAACTCCATACCAGCATCGCCGCAAGGTAAAGCGCAAAGTATAATTTCAACCGCACTTTAAGGGTGCGCCACAGCACCATCACAAGCAGAGCTGTGTAAAATAGAATGGCGATGAATGAGATGGCTGCTGAGAGATTCATAGCCGCGACCTGCCGCCTCGGAAGCGCTGCGTATGCCGGAATACACCTCTAAATTCAACCAGACACGCGATTCCCTTCAGGCTGGTCTGGCAACATTGCAAGAATACTCTTAGATTATACGAGGAATTACAGGCATTTAATGCAACGGGCGAAGCGATTTTTGACAAAGCACCCCCGATCAGGATACAATGCACCCGTAGAAAGCAACAATCTCGACGAAAGAAGCACCTCTATGGAGATTCAACCCACTGCCCTCCCGGACGTCTGGATCATCGTTCCACAGCTCTTTGGTGACCATCGCGGCTTCTTTATGGAAACCTATCACGCGAAACGTTATGCTGAGGCAGGCATAGCCGCCACCTTTGTTCAAGACAACCATTCCGGTTCGCGGCGTGGCATACTACGTGGCTTGCATTACCAGATCCGCCATGCCCAGGGAAAACTGGTGCGGGCCGTGGTGGGAAGCATCTTCGATGTCGTGGTTGATCTTCGCCGCTCTTCTCCCACCTTTGGGCGCTGGGTGGGGATGGAACTCTCCGCAGAAAATCACCGTCAACTCTGGGTGCCCCCCGGCTTTGCCCACGGCTTCTATGTCCTCAGCGACTGGGCCGAAGTATTCTACAAAGCCACCGACTTTTACGCTCCTGAGTGGGAACGTACCCTTTTATGGAACGACCCTGCACTCCAGATCGCCTGGCCTATCCCAACCGGTGAAGACCCTGTTCTTTCGGAGAAAGACCGCCAGGGGAAGCGACTGCAGGACGCCGATTGTTTTGAATGATGGCTTCATTTTCATCAGGCAGGGAGGTAACCAATGCCTAAACAGGTCCTCGTCACCGGCGGTGCCGGTTTCATCGGGTCGAATTTTGTACGGTATTTATTGCAAACCGACCCGGAAGTGACCATTATCAACCTGGATGCCCTCACCTATGCGGGCAGTCTGGAAAACCTGAACGATCTTCCCGACCCCGCCAGGCACCATTTCATCCACGGAGATATCTGCGACCGCCCCCTGGTCGATCGGCTCTTCCATGAATACGCCATCGACACCGTGGTTCACTTCGCTGCCGAATCGCACGTCGATCGTTCCATCCTTGGGCCAGGTCAGTTCATTCAAACCAATATCATCGGCACATTCACCCTCCTGGAAGCCGCCCGTCAGGCCTGGCTCACCGAAAAAACCGTGCCCATTGAGCAGGTGCGCTTTCATCACGTTTCTACTGACGAGGTGTTTGGTTCCCTGGCACCTGAAGACCCGGCCTTTACCGAATCAACCCCTTATGCTCCGCGTTCACCCTATTCGGCGAGCAAAGCCGCCAGCGATCACCTCGTTCGGGCTTATCATCACACCTATGGCCTGCCGGTAACCCTTTCCAATTGCTCCAACAATTACGGCCCTTACCAGTATCCTGAAAAATTGATCCCCCTGATGATCCTCAACGCGCTTCATGGAAAAGACCTGCCCGTCTACGGGGATGGGAAGCAAGTACGCGATTGGCTGTACGTTGTCGATCACTGTGAGGCAATCTGGCGGGTGGTTACAGGCGGTCAATCCGGTGAGACTTACAATATTGGAGGGGGGAACCAGCCCACCAACCTGGAGGTCGTCCACACCCTGTGTGATATCCTCGACGAACTGGCACCGACTTCGCCCCACCGACCTCACCGTAACCTCATCCGCTTCGTACAAGACCGTCCCGGGCATGATCGTCGTTATGCCATGGATATTACCAAGATCGGTCATGAGCTGGGATGGCGCCCGCGGATGAGCCTGACCACCGGTCTCCTTGAGACGGTGCGCTGGTACCTCGATCATCCGGACTGGATTGAAGCTGTCCGCAAAGGCTCCGATCTCCAGAAATGGTTGGAACGCAATTACGCACAACGTGGAGGGAACCCATGAGAGGGATCATTCTTGCTGGAGGGAAAGGCACTCGCCTCTACCCGCTGACCCTGGGCGTGAGCAAACAGCTCTTGCCCGTCTATGATAAGCCCATGATTTATTATCCTCTCTCGATGCTGATGCTGGCTGGCATTCGAGAGATTCTGGTGATCAGCACTCCCGAAGATCTGCCCGTTTTTCGGCGCCTTCTGGGGAACGGCCACCAGTGGGGAGTCGAGTTCAGCTACGCCGAACAGCCCGAACCACGTGGCCTGGCCGAGTCCTTCATCATCGGTCGTGACTTCATCCAGAATGAACCTGTCTGTCTGATTCTGGGAGACAACATCTTCTACGGGCATGGGCTGCCGAATACTCTGCGTGAAGCCGCCAAATTGCAGTCGGGTGCGGTCATCTTCGCCTACACCGTGCGCGACCCCGAACGTTACGGGGTGGTGGAGTTCGACGAACACGGGCGGGCCCTCAGCATTGAAGAAAAACCCGCTCATCCCCGCTCTCATTTTGCTGTGCCGGGCATTTACTTCTACGACCAGCAGGTGGTGGAGCTGGCCGCGAACCTCAAACCCTCAGCGCGCGGTGAACTGGAGATCACCGATCTCAACCGCATTTACCTGGAACGCGGCCAGCTGCGAGTGATGCTGCTGGGGCGCGGAGTGGCCTGGCTGGACGCCGGTACTCATGAATCCCTGCTTCAGGCGGCCAATTTCGTACAGGCGGTTGAAGACCGGCAGGGCATGATGATCTCCTGCCCTGAAGAAATTGCCTACCGCATGGGATACATCGACGAGGCCGGTTTGCGTAAAGAGGCCAGTAAATACGCCGGAAACGGTTATGGAAAATACCTGCTCGGCCTGCTGGAGGAGCGACCCGGAAAATGATGCGCATTCTTCTCCTCGGAAAAACCGGCCAGCTTGGCTGGGAAGCTCAGCGTTCTCTGTCTACCCTGGGCGAGGTTTATTCCTTCGATTACCCCGAAGTGGATTTCACGAAACCCGCCACCCTTGCGGAAGTGGTTCAACAACACTGCCCGCAGGTGATTTACAATGCCGCCGCCTACACCCAGGTAGACAGGGCCGAGAGTGAACCCGAACTGGCACGCCTGATCAACACTGAAGCCCCCGCCGCCCTGGCTGAGGCCGCCCGCCGCTGTGGTGCCGCACTGATTCACTTCTCCACCGACTTTGTCTTTGACGGAACCAAAGGCTCTCCCTACGTCGAAGCCGACGCCCCCCGCCCCCTCAACGTCTACGGCCAGACCAAACTGGAAGGGGAACAGGCCATTCTCCAGTCAGGTTGCCCGGCCCTCATTCTGCGCACGGCCTGGGTATATTCCACCCGTCGCGATAGTTTCGTAGGGAAAGTCCTGGAATGGGCACGCCGTCAGCCAGAGCTCAGGGTGGTTTCGGACCAGGTGAGCAATCCAACCTGGGCACGTGCCCTGGCTGAAATAACCGCACAGGTGCTGGCCCGCGGTGAGGAAGACCCCACCAGCTGGCTCCAGGAACATCACGGCATTTATCACCTGGCCGGGAGCGGCCACGCCAGCCGTTACGAGTGGGCGCAGGAAATCATCGCCTGCGATCCTCACCCTGAATTGCGGCAGGCACAGCGCATCCTTCCAGCCTGCACAGCCGACTTCCCCACCCCGGCGCAGCGCCCGCTCTTTTCGGCCCTCGATTGTAGTAAATTCGAACTTACCTTCGGCCTGCGCCTGCCCCCCTGGCAGACAGCCCTGCGATTGGCCATGGAATCCTGAGAAGGGAAAGGGTAACTGGCAACACCATTTCCCTTCCTTCCATGAAACCGGGTCTTAATAAAGGAGTTCAGCCCCGCGTCCCTGCTGAATAAGCGGAATATAGGTTTCCAGCTCGGCCTGAATCACGGGATCCGTTAAATCGATGGTTTGTTTTCGTTCCGCCGATAGATAAGCCGCCATCACCAGCCGGGTGATCTCCAGCCCATAACGCCAGGTCAGCATACCATTCCGCCCTTCTCTGAAGGCCTGTGCGGCATCCACGTTTTCATCCGTATAGCCGTAGAGATCAGGCTCATTATATTGCACGGCCAGCAGTCCGCGTGAAGCAGTGGCTTTCTCCAGCGCCAGCTCGGCGTTCGCTACCGCCTCAGCGGCAACATCCCCGATGAACAGGTTCAACGGCGATTGTAAAGTGTTGATCTCAAAAGCATATCCCGGCCCCATCCCATCCATCATCAGGCGTAACCCTTGCTTCTCAAACATCCACGAATTGGTAAACTGAGCCTTTACCATCTGCCCGGTCTCCGGGTTACGGAAGGTCACCATGCCGGTGGCAAAATCTTCCGCGGGGGTTCTGGCGTAATCCACCCCTCGTTCACGCAACAACCGCTCACGCCATTCCGGGCGCCCCCATTTAAGCAGGGCACAGTCGGCCATCACCGAAACTGGCTGTAAAAACGTCACCGGTTTACCCACAGGCGTCAGGCAGTACCAGCCTGCGGCAATACTGTGGCACCCCATGTCGCTCAGCACCCCTCCCCCTTGCCGGGTTGGATCCCAGAACCACGCTTCATGCGGGCCGCCATGTTCTTCAGCCGAACGCACCAGTGAAAGAGGGCCCATTTGCTCCTGTAAAGGTGCCAGCTGCAAACGTTGCGCCTGAATGGGCTTCATGAAAATCTGGTTCTCAAAGTAAGCATTTTTTAAACCCACCGATTCGATCAAGTCCACCACCCGCCGTGCCTCTTTCAGATTACGGGCAAGGGGCTTCTCGCAAATCACCCCTTTTAGGGGAGCTCCCTTCCGTACGGCATCCACCAGTTCTTCTACCATCTCCACCCGTAAATAATTGGGGGCAAAGAGTGCTACCACATCCACCTGGTGCGCCATCTCACTCAGGCTCGAAAACACCCTGGCTTCTCCAAGGTCGTTCTGCCGCACCACCTCGGCCAGTTTGCCTGCGCGATGAGGCGAAACGATCCCCGCCACCTCGAAGCCGCGCATCTGCATTAACGCGCGCACATGAAAATGAGCCACAAAACCCGCACCCACAATCCCCAAACGTAATGCCGCCATACCAACCTCCTCCGACTGCTCAGGGTCAACCGTTTTCTCGTAGTGTAGCATAAACCCGCAACCACCGGATCGCACCGGTTACCCCATTTTTAGAATTCGAGCTACACTTAACCACGGTGCATTTCGCAGGTACCTCTGCACCTGACGGCCTCTCTGGCTACTTTCCCGAACTTGAGGAGTTCCTTTATGAAAATTACCAAACTGGAAACCTTCCTGGTTAAACCGCGCTGGCTCTTTCTGAAAATTCACACCGATGAAGGCCTGGTGGGGCTGGGTGAGCCCATTCTCGAAGGCCGCGCCCTCACCTGCGCGCAGGCCGTAGCCGAACTGGAACCCTATCTCCTTGGGCAAGACCCCACCCGGGTGATCCATCACTGGCAGGCTATGTATCGCCATGCCTTTTACCGCGGTGGCCCCATCCTCACCAGCGCTCTGAGCGGGGTAGAACAGGCCCTCTGGGATCTCACCGGGAAATATTACGGTCAACCCGTGTATAAACTCTTTGGCGGCCCCACCCGTGAGCGCATCCGCGTTTACGCCCACGCTGGCGGCAACCCCGAAACCATCCGTCAACTTGCCGCCCGGGGCTTCAACGCCTTTAAAACCGGTGTCTTTGGCGGGCGCCCTGCCCGGATTGTAGAAACAAAGGGCTTTATCGACCGGGCTGTGGCTAATTTTGCCGCCCTCCGCGAAGCCGCCGGCCCCGAGATAGATATCGCCATAGATTTCCATGGTGCCATTCCGCCTCAGACCTCCAAAGTATTAATCAAAGCCCTTGAACCCTTCCAGCCCATGTTCATTGAGGAACCCGTTCAATGCCAGAATGTGGATGTGCTGGCCGACCTTGCCCGCAGTACCCATCTGCCCATCGCTGCCGGGGAACGAGTCTTCACCAAGTGGGGCTTCCGTGAACTATTAGAGAAACGCGCCGTCTCCATCCTCCAACCCGACCTGTGCCACGCGGGTGGCATTCACGAAGTACACATCATCGCCGGAATGGCCGAAGCCTACTATGCCGCTGTGGCCCCGCACAACCCGCTGGGGCCCATCTCGCTGGCAGCCTGCCTGCAACTTGACGCCACCATCCCTAACTTTTTAGCCCAGGAACAGGTATCTCTGGGGGAAGGCTACCTCAAACAACCCTTTGTGATTAAAGATGGCTGTATCGATCTGCCCACAGGCCCCGGGCTGGGGATTGAGCTGGATGAAGAAGCCCTGGCCGATAAAATAGGCCATGAATGGACCAACCCCCAGTCTTACCACCCTGATGACGGTTCAGTGGTGGACTGGTGAAGAAGACGGGATTCTTTGAACAGGTTCACCTGCGATGAAAATAACCCTGATTGGCCATAACACTCTCCTGATCGAAGCCGCCGGGGCGCGTATTCTCACGGACCCCTACTTTGGACCCAGAGGGAACCCCTTTTACATGCGCCTGTCGCCCCCTGCCCGCCCGCCCGAGGCCCTGCGTGAGGTAGATGCCGTGCTCGTTTCGCACAACCACTGGGACCATATTGATCGGCACTTCTTCCGGCTGCTCCCTGGCCAGACTCCCATCTTTGCCCCGCACCTTACCGCCTGGGAAACCCGCCTCTACGGTGGCCGCCATGTGGTGGGTCTGCGCCCCTGGCAAAGCGTCTCTCTCGGCGAGATCGAAATTCATGCCGTCCCGGCCGTTCATCTGGTGCCAACCGTTGGCTTCGTGATACGCGCTGAAGGATTGCAAATTTACTTCGCGGGTGATACCTTTTATGCTCCCTTCATGAAGCAGATCGGGGATCGGTTTGCACTCGACGTAGCCCTCATACCCGTCACAACGTATCGCCCACCCATGACCATGAATGAGCGGGAAGCAGTGCTGGCTACCCGCGATCTTGCTCCCCGTCTGGTCATTCCAGTGCACCTGGGGCTGGATATGCGTCTCCCCTTGCTGCGTACCGGTCAAACACCTCAGGGTTATATCCGGCGGCTGCTTGAGGCCGGCCTGGATATTCCTGTAAAGCTACTGAAAGAAGGTGAGACCTGGCAAAACCAGCCGGTTACCTCCTGAAGTCTTTCCCCTCCCGCAATCCAACAGGCCAGCAGGGATGAACCCTGCTGGCCTGTGAATTTCAGGCTTGCTTCCCGGTTTTAAAGAAAGAGAGACAACCGGCGTACACCACTCCCGGGCGTCACCCGCACCCCCAGTTCCTCCACAGAGGCAGTTCCGCCCACCACACTCTGAAGTTGTCTGATCCCGCGCAGCAACACACTCCAATTGCGGGCGTCACCCTCCATGATGACCTCTATTCGTTCCCCCTCCCGGCTCACTCGAACGGTGAAAGCTGTGCCTCCCTGCACGGTCGGTACACGCGCCATGGCCGCGGCACCTTCTCCCAGTTCGAAGATGTGCAAGGTGACCCCATCGGCATAATCGTAATCGGGCTTCTGGTCATTTGCACCCACTGCAAGCACCGAATTCGGACGCACCAGAAGCGGCAGGCTGAGAAATCCATGCTGTTCGCGCACCCAGCGTCCGCCTTCCACCACCTCGCCGGTGAGGAAGTGCGTCCATCGCCCGGCAGGCAGATAATAATCGACCGTTCCCTCCGCAGTAAAGACCGGCGCCACGAGCAGATTCTCACCCAGCATGTACTGTCGGTCGAGGGTATCGCAGGCGGGATCGTCGGGGAATTCAACCAGCATGGCGCGCATCATTGGAACCCCGGTCTCATGCGCCACGCGTGCCATCTCAAAGAGATAAGGCATTAACCGGCATTTGAGGTTCGTAAAGAAGCGCAGCACATCCACTGCCTCTTCATCGAAGAGCCACGGCACGCGGTACGAGCTGCTTCCATGCAACCGGCTATGCGAAGAGAGCAACCCGAACGCACACCAGCGCTTGTACACCGATGCCGGAGCGGTCTGTTCAAACCCTCCAATATCATGACTCCAAAAACTGAAGCCGGAAAGGCAGAGCGATAGACCACCGCGCAGGCTTTCAGCCATGGATTCGAACGTCGCCGTGCTATCACCGCCCCAGTGCACCGGGAACTGCTGCCCCCCGCTGGTGGCGGATCGAGCGAACACCACGGCCTCGCCTTTCCCCCGTTTCTCCTCTAACACCTCAAAAACCGTCCGATTGTAAAGATACGAATAGTAGTTGTGCATCCGCTGTGGATCAGACCCATCAAAATACACCACATCCGTTGGGATACGTTCCCCAAAATCCGTCTTGAAACAATCTACCCCCATGTCGAGCAGGGCTCGCAATTTGTCGCCATACCAGCGGCGCGCCTCGGGGTTGGTAAAATCTACCAGCGCCATCCCCGATTGCCACATATCCCACTGCCAGACATCGCCATTCGGTCGTTTGAGAAGATACCCCTTCTCCATCCCTTCATCAAAAAGAGCAGATCGCTGGGCAATGTAGGGGTTGATCCACACACAGATTCGCAACCCCCGCTCCTTCAACCGGCGGAGCATCCCTTCCGGGTCGGGGAAGACTCGCCGATCCCACTCAAAATTAACCCAGTGGAACTCCTTCATCCAGAAGCAATCATAATGGAACACGTGCAATGGGATCTTCCGCTCGGCCATGCCCTGAATAAACTCGTTCACCGTCTGTTCATCGTAACTGGTGGTGAAAGAAGTCGTCAGCCAGAGCCCGAACGACCAGGCCGGCGGGAGCGCCGGGCGCCCGGTGAGGGCCGTGTAGCGTTCCAGCACCTCTCTGGGGGTAGGCCCGTAGATTAAAAAGTATTCCAGCGACTCTCCCGGCACACTGAATTGCACCCGCTCCACCTTTTCAGACGCCACCTCCAGTGAAACCCGCTCAGGGTGGTTGATGAACACCCCGTACCCCCGATTGGTCATGTAAAAAGGAACATTCTTGTAGGCCTGTTCACTGCTGGTGCCTCCGTCTTCGTTCCAAAGGTCAACCACCTGCCCGTTCTTCACAAAAGCCGTGAAACGCTCTCCCAGCCCGTAAACACATTCCCCCACCCCCAGGTTGAGTTGCTCGGTGATAAACCGCCCGTCCGGCGTATCCATGATGCCCATTCCCCGCCAGCCGCTGGAGGTGATCACCCGGTCGCCATCCATGAAATCGATGCGCCAGTCACCGGCCTTCTCTACCCGCACGGTTAGACGGCCGCTGGTTAACGTGGCCGCCTGAGCGTCATCGCGGACCACCACCTCGTGTTGCGGCTGGGGCTTTAATTCAAATTCTGGTCTGCGCGGCCGCACCCCTTTATTGTGAAACAGCTTCACCCTGATCACATTCGGCATGGGCGACGAGATCTGCACGGTGAGCAGTGCCTGGTTGAGCGTATCTCCGCGGTGATTCAACCGCCGGGTGGGGCCGTAAACCGTAAGCCCTCCGGGTTCAACAATCACCTCATGGACATGTACCGGCCAGTGGGGTGTAATCCCCGGACGTATTTGCCAGTAACCGTCGGTAAATTTCATGGAAAAACCTCCTGATTAAGGGAATGAGAGTTAACCCGCAAACCTCGGCTCGGGCAGCCCCTTCACACCGGGTTGCAGGCAGAAAAGGTCACCAGAAAGCGGACTCTGGCTCAACACGGCTTCACTCAGCCCGGTACGCGCCGAGGTAATATAGAGCACGTTCAAGTCCGGCCCGCCGAACATGACACTGGTAGGACGTGGCACCGGCATTTGAATGGTGCGCTCCAGTTTCCCCTGCGGATCGTAACGTTCCACGCACCATCCATCCCAGCAGGCGCTCCATACAAACCCCTCACAATCTACCGTCAGGCCATCGGGCACACCGGGGCGTCCCGATCGCTCCACCCACACCCGCCGGTTTGAAATTTCACCGCTTTCCAGGTCAAAGTCGTAAGCATAAATGATCCCCGGTGATGAATCGGTATAATACATCACACGGTTATCGGGGCTCCAGCCAATACCATTCGAGATGTCAATCCCGCTTTCCATGACGTGAATGGAAAGATCAGGATCGAGACGGTACAGATGGTTACTGTAGGAGTCTCCCATCGTTCCGGCCCAGAAACGCCCAAGCCGGTCAGCGGCCCCGTCGTTGAAACGGGTGTGCGGCTTATGGGCTTCGGGGTCGCCAATAAACCGCAGACCCTGTTCCCCCTCATTCCAGAAAGCAAAACCCGCCTCTGTGGCCAGCACCATACCACCGCTCTCCCTCAAAGCCAGCGACCCCACCTTTTTACCCACCTTCATCACCCGGTGCGCGCCGCTCGATGGATGGAACTGGTGAATCAGCCCGCGCTCAATATCCACCCAGTAGAGCACCTGGCCTGCGGCATCCCAGACGGGCCCTTCACCCAGTTCATCCTGCACCGCCAGCACATGCTCAAGCTCATCCATCCTCCACCTCCTTATATTAAAAATTGTATCCTCCGGCCACTGTTCCACTGCGGGAGAGTCAAATTTTTTTGACAGTTTTTGCCTTCTATCCCAAATTATTCAGGGTTGACAATATAAAAATCAATATATATACTAATGCCAATTGTTAGCTTATACTAACAAACAGACCACAACCGGCTGGAGCTCCTTTCCAGAAGTGGCCTCTGCGCGCCTGATCATCAGCTCATCCGGCGGTCAGCTTGATTTTACATCCATCTTTTTCACAGGAGTCACCTTTATGATCCCCAGTTTTTTACTGGCGTTGCGTGAAGGGTTAGAAGCCGCCCTCATCATCGGGATTGTCCTCGGCGCCCTTCATAAGATGAATCGGCCGGCCCTCAAGTCCGCCGTCTGGCGCGGAGCGGCTGTGGCCGTTGGCGGTAGTTTTCTGGTTGCGCTGGTGCTTAACCTCATCGGCGCCGAGCTGGAAGGAGCAGGCGAACAGATCTTTGAAGGATTCACCATGCTCCTGGCCGCCGGTGTACTGACGTGGATGATCTTCTGGATGAGGCATCAGAGCCGTCACCTGAAGAAAGAACTGGAAGAGAAAACCAGCCAGGCCGTAGGGCAGAACGGTCAGCGCGCCCTCTTCGCCCTGGCTTTTCTGGCCGTATTCCGCGAAGGAGTGGAGCTGGCCCTCTTCCTCCTGGCCACCCGCTTTGCCTCCAGCCCGCTGCAGACGGTTGTGGGCGCTTTGCTGGGATTGGCCGGGGCCGCATTCCTTGGGTGGATGATGTTCAACGGCTCGCGCCGCCTCAACCTGCAACAATTTTTCACTGTCACCAGCATCCTCCTGATTCTCTTTGCCGCCGGGCTGGTAGGCCACGCCGTGCACGAATTCAACGAACTGGGATGGATTCCGGCTCTCATGGATCCGGTTTACGACATCAACCCCCTCCTCCCTGAACAATCCTTTGTGGGCGACACCCTCAAAACTCTGTTTGGCTACAACGGCAATCCTTCGCTCACCGAAACCATCGCCTACCTGGGCTACTTCGGCATTCTCCTGGTGACCACCTGGCCAGGCCGCCTAAGAAAACCCCTCCTGGCCGCCTCCTGAAGAATCTCGTAAGGGTCTGTAAAAACAAAGTAACCACAGGGGCAAAGTTTGCTCCTGTGGTTTTTTCTTGCAAAAGAAGCTCTACACCACATGGTCGCTGGCGACGGGAGCGAAATCCACCCACAGCGGGCAATGATCGCTGTACTCCAGCCAGGGCTGAGGAGCGCCCACCTCCCCCCGCCTCAGCCGCCGCATCCAGCGGGTGGGAATGTACAGGTAGTCAATGTGGTATGGCCGTTCCAGCTTGCGCCCCTGATAATACGTGGCCTGGCGTTCGCGACCCTGAGGTTCCTGAAAGGCGTAATGATACGCACTGATCATCCCCAGGTCTCGCAGGGCATTGTTCAATGTGACATGATTACCGATCCTCGTGGACGGTGTGGAATGGAAATTGCTGTTAAAGTCTCCCAGGAAGACCGTGTCGGCTTCCAGAATGAAATCGCGGTAGGCAGCCACCCCCTGATAGACCTGCCCGGAATAGCTGAGGCGGCTGTCGACATGCCCCTTGGCCCACACCGCAACAAGATGAAAGGCATACGGAGCACACACCTCCACCGGGACACAATGCCGAATACCGGGATCGTACTCCTCTGCTACACGCAGCTCCAGCTCGCCCCATGAAAAAACCCCCAGCCCGCGCGCGGGTGATTCGCCAAACCACACCATCGCCTTTGGCGGAGTTCCCTGCTTCCAGAGAAGCCGATCGGGGTGTTCACATTCCTGAATCACGGCCACATCCGGAGCCAGCTCTGCCACCAGAGGGTACTTCTTGCGAAAAGCCCCCTGACAATTCCAGGTGAGAATCCTCAAAGTATTTGCCATTCATGCCCCATGCCCATGCCCGAATTGCACACGCGTTGTTCCTTGTGGCAGGTGCGGCCTCATTATAAAACACCTCCTGTAGAACTGACCCGGCAGTTCTATCTCTCAAATAAAAAAACCGCGATGGGTGATCGCGGTTTTTGAGCATCCTCCTGCTCCGGAAAAACCCCCTCAGAGGGTCTGAAAAAGGGGCTGGGGTGACTGCTCCGAGACGCCAAAAGCCTGATACGTATGCACGTGAAATTCCTGAATCAACGGCAGAACCTCGGGGGGAATAATCGCCCGTGCCCAGTCGGCATCTCTGGAATACTTTTGAGCCAGCTCGGCATCTCGCCAGATAGTCACCAGGATGAACTCATCGGGGTTACCATGGGTGGGCTGGCCCGGGTAAAATGCCACCATGCCCTTCCGGTGCTGAATATTGGGCAGGGCAAGAATCTCCAACGCCTTTTTAAATTCTTCGTGTTTTCCGGGGCGTACTCTGGCTCGAAAAATGCGCATGAACATACCACACCTCCGCCAATCAAAGCCCTGATCCACGCTGTGGATCCTACTGAAAAAACCCCCAACCCGGCATAACGGTTCGCTCGATCCTTCTCAGGCGAGGAGATTCTCAAGAATGGCGTTCGACTCCTGGCGCACCTTCTCGTGCAGGCTGTTGCCCTGGGCATCCATGGTCACCACCGCCGGGAAGTCCTTCACTTCGATGACCCACATCGCCTCAGGCACACCGAATTCCAGCTTGTATACCCCGAGTACCCTTTGAACCGTCTGAGCGATGAGCGAGGCCGCCCCTCCAATGGCGTGGAAATACACCGCCGGTACTTCCTGGCACGCACGCAAAGTCTGTTCGCCCATTCCGCCCTTGCCGATCACACCTTTGAGGTTAAAGAGGCGCATCACATCGCCCTGATAGGGTTCTTCACGAATGCTCGTGGTAGGCCCGGCGGCCACAAAGCGGTAATGCCCGGTATCCAACCCGGCCACCACCGGCCCGCAGTGATAAATGATCCCGCCGTTGAGCAACGGTTGAATCGCCTGGAAGACCTCCAGATCATCTCCCTGAGGCGGGCGCGTTTTCTTAATAAACGTATCCACGATCCATTTGTGGGCAGCATCACGCCCGGTTAGCATAATGCCAGAGAGCAACACCGATTGCCCCACCTTTAAACTGCGAATGGAATCATCAGATATGGGAATGGTCAATCTGATTGCCATAATACCTCCCGTTTATTCATAGGTCACCTGCTCGCCACGCACGGTCATTTTGCGTCGCCGGTAGGCCCAGCACATATACGAAACTGTCACGAAAAACGACGCGGGCAGGCGATGTGTGGTGGTAATTTTCGTTCCCAGCACGGTCGCCTTCCCTCCAAAGCCCATCGGGCCAATCCCCAGCTGGTTGGCCTCGCGGGTGATGCGCTCTTCCAGATCGGCCAGTTCAGGGTTAGGGTTGGCGTCATCCACCCGGCGCAACAGGGCTTCCTTCGACGCGATGTATGAAGTTCCCCGGTCGCCGCCGATGGAAATTCCCAGGAATCCTGGAGCGCACCCCTCACCCTGCGCCTGCCACACGGCATCCAGTGCGGCCCGGCGCACCCCCTCCAGATCACGCCCGGCTTTGATGGTGTTATCAGGCAGGGAATATTGCCGTCCCACGTTTTCACACCCGCCGCCCTTCAGCATTAACTCAATCGTCAGCTCCTCCCCATCGCACTCCTCAAAGTGAATAACCGGGAAGTGCTGGTCACCCAGATTGTCGCCAGTATTCTTGCCGCTCAGTGAATCCACCGCATTGGGGCGCAGATAATTCTTCCGGGTGGCCAGCGCTACCGCCTCTTTGATCTGCTCGCGCAGGCGGCGCGGGCTCCAGCCTTCGGGATAGCACACAAAGAAAATGGGCGTGCCCGTGTCCTGGCAAATGGGCGTCGAATTGCGGCGCGTCATCTCAACATTAGCCAGAATGGTTTCCAGCGCTCCGTGCGCCGCCGAACCGGGCTCTTCACGCGCATAGGCTTCACGCAACGCTTTCTCCACATCTTCCGGTAAATTGGTGGATGTGAAGCGAATCAACTCGAGAATTTCCTGTGTCAAATCACGCATGTCTACCTCCCATCCCGGACAAGCCGGGGGAAAACCTCCCGACCGCAACCGACAACCTGTTCATTATTATCTATTTTATCCGAAAATCGGGTTTGTGTCCCCCCCAACCTGCGGCTTGTCCAAAGAAAATGCACCTGAAATTGGAGATGCGGTTCATCCTCCTGCACTTGATCCTTCAGCCATCACGACGACCTTTACCTTCCCAAAGTGACTTTTATTACTGGCCGGTTTCTGGCATTTCAGCATAAAATTACCCTCAATGGCGGGGAGTAGCTGCCTGCAACTCGCAGGTGGGCTGTCGACAATCACGGAGTTCCTCCCGGCAGTCCGTCCACCTCACCGGATCAGCCAGACCACCAGGGTTTTCGCCCGGGTGGTCTTTTTTTATGAGAAGGAGCTATGGGTACATTCTCGATTTTCATCATTGCCATTGGTCTGGCCATGGATGTCTTCGCCGTTTCCCTGGGAATCGGCACCAGCCGCAAGGCCAACAGCTTCCGGCCCATCTTCCGCATTGCCTTCCATTCCGGGCTGTTTCAGGGGTTGATGACTCTGCTGGGCTGGCTGGCGGGCTCGACCATTGCCAGCCTCATCGCCAGCTTCGACCACTGGATCGCGTTGATCCTCCTCAGCTTTGTAGGCATCCGGATGATCCTTTCGGGGGTTAATCAGCAGGTGGAAGAACAATCACCCAACCCCACCCGCGGCCTGTCATTGATGATGATCTGCATCGCCACCAGCATCGATGCCATGGCCGTAGGGTTGAGCTTTGCCATGCTTCAGGTGCATATTCTCAGCGCCAGCCTGCTCATCGGGGTGGTCTCGCTGGTGCTTTCGGTGGTGGGTCTGCTTACCGGCAATACGCTTGGGGTGCATTTTGGCAAGCGCATGGAGATTCTCGGCGGCCTGCTCCTCAACGGCATCGGCATCCGCATCGTCCTCAGCCACCTGCTGTAACCCCTCACCCCCCAGAGATCAAGCGCCGAGGCCCTCCAGCACGACCATGCGCGTGTGAGAGGCCGCCTGGCGCATTTTCTTTGCCTCAGCGTACTCCGGCGAATTCCACCATGCCAGCGCCCGCTCCACACTTTCAAATTCCAGGATCACCAGCCGCTCTGGCTCTTTCTCGCCTTCCAGCAGCACGGTTTTTCCGCCCCGTGCCAGGTACCTGCCGCCGTAAGCGGCCACCGCAGCCGCCGCCAGAGGCTTATACTGCTCATAAAGCGCTGCATCTTTAACTTCTACCTCAACCACCACGTACGCTGCCATGAATGTTTTCCTCCTCTTTTTTTATGATCTCTGCTAGACTTCTCCTCGCCCCCGGTCTGGCCGATTGACAACCAGGCTGATCACTCCCAGAGTCATCAACCCGGCCAAGAAGGCAAACGGCAGCCCCGGCGACACCCCCGCCAGGCTGTTGCCGATGGGCGGCGCCACCAGGTTCCCCAGGGCCGAAAACACCATCACCAGCCCCGTAGCCGTGCCTGCATAGGCCAGCCCCACCCCCTTCGTCTCAATCACCGAGGTGAGAAAGACCGCCATGAAGCCATCGCGCACAATGCCCGCCAGGCAGACCGCCAGCCACACCCAGAAGCCATCCGCCGCCGAAAGCAAAGCCACCCCTGCCGTCATCATCAGCCCGGCGGTAATCAGCACCCGTCGGCGCTCGCCCAGCCGGTCAGACCCCAGGGCAATGGGGATCACAAACGCCATGCTGACGGAATGAAAGGCTGCCAGCGCCCCATCAGCACTGGCCGGAGACCAACCCTGCCCGCGCAAATACAGCGGCAGGTAACCCAGTGCCCCCTGCAGGCAACCACTCACCCCAAAGAGGGCCAGCCCAAAAAGCCAGATCGCCCGCAGGCGCGCCACATGCGCCACCCCCTCACGCAAAGAAAAGCTTCCCTGCGGGGCGGCGGCTATGTCCGGGTGCGGCTGAGGGTCGGGGATGAAAAGCCAGGGAAGCACCAGCCCGAGCGCCACAGCCCCGAAGAAAAACATCACCATCCGCCAGCCACCCAGCCACGGCGAAAGCACCGTGGCCCCCAGCAGGGAACCCAGGAAAAACCCCAGCGCCATCCCCAGTGATAGAAAACCGCTTGCCAGTCCAAGCTGTTCACGCGGGAACCACATGCCGCTAAACTTCAGGTTGTTCATCGTGATCATCGGCCCAACGGCCCCGAAGAGGAACATGGTGAGCACCAGCGCCACGAACCCTCCCGAAAGCCCCCGCATTGCCCCGGCAACCCCTGCCAGCAGGCAGGAAGCTACCAGCACCCGCCGCGGGCCAAAACGATCCCCCACAGCCCCGCCTGCCAGCGAGGTGACCACCATGGGCAGGGAACTGATCCCCCAGACTGCCCCCAGCTGTACCAGGCTGAGGTTGAGATCGGCCGAGATTTCGGCAAAGAGCACCGGCATCACCATACCCGGTGCCGCCACCACCAGGGTGTTGGTGAGGGTAGCCAGAGCAAGCACCCCCCAGCGTGCAGACGACCAGCGATGCGTATTCATGCGTCGATGTTGCCTCCATCGGTTCTTTCCTGGCACAACCGGCGGCCCATGTTCAGGGCCTGCGGTTCTCCCACCATGGTAAGCCAGTCTCCGGCTCGCAGCGGGGTGCTCCCCCGCGGGATGATCACCTCATTGCCGCGGCGCAGGCTGACCAGCACCAGGTTTGGCGGCCAGGCCACCTCACGCACCAGCCTTTCGGCACAGGCGGCGCCTTCTTCAATCGCCACCTCCACCACTTCAGCCTGGTCGGTCAAACCCCGGCGCAACCGCTCTGGCAGAGACTCTATCGGCACCAGCCAGAACGGATTCTGATCTTCCGTGAGCATGGCATCGACCTCGGCCACCAGTTCTTCAAACGTGTCTTCCGAGATCACCCCGTCTCGCCGCAGCCCCATCAACGCACTGCGCTGAGAACGGAGAATCTCTCTCCGTGCAGTCTCTACCTCTTCGGTTTGCAGCGCAGGCTCCACCCTAAGAATTTCGCGCAGGGCATCGGCGAGCATGGCATTCTGTTCTTCCAGACGGGGGCGTAAAGCTTCCCAGGTATGCAGAGAGATCAGCCCTTCCTGAACCAGACGCTGGAGATGGCGTTCCGAAGCGCGCAGGGCCGTCAGGCGGGCATGGCGCTTTTCATACTCCGATTGCGCCCGGCTGTGTGTGGCGATCTTCAGCCAGCGGATGAGCGGGCGGATGGTGGTCGCCTGCACAAGCAGTGTAAAAAGCACCACCCCAAACGCCATGGTGCGAATGAGGAACCGGTCCTCGCCGAACGAGGCCGGTAAACTGAGCGCCAGCGCCAGGCCGAGTGCACCGCGCAGGCCGCCCCAGGTCAGCACGTGCTGCCAGCGCAGGGGCAGGGGGTCTTTCATACGGCGGGTGAACAGGCTCAGCCCGTAAATGACCAGCACCCGCGCCAGAAGCACCGCCCCCACCGCCCAGAGGATCGGCCGCCACGCCGCCAGCAGAGCGGGCAGGTCGACCTCAAGCCCGATGAGCAGAAACACCAGCGAGTTCACCAGGAAGGTCATATATTCCCAGAAATTGAAAAGCACGATGCGCGTGGTGGGGCTCATCCCCTGCGGGCCAATGTTGCCGCACACCAGCCCCGCCGCCACCACAGCCAGCACCCCGCTGAAGTGAAACTGCTCGGCCAGCAGGTAAGAGCCATACGCCATCACGGTGGTAAGGGTGATTTCGATCAGGTAATCATCAATGCGCGCAATCACCCGTGAAAGCGCCCACCCCAGCACCAGCCCCACGATCACCCCGCCCACCGAAACCTGCACAAAATCCACCAGGCTCTTCAGCGGGTTGAACGCACCGCTGACAGCGATGCCCAGCATCAAATGGAAAACCACCAGCGCGGTGCCATCGTTGAGCAGGCTTTCCCCTTCTACCAGCACCGCCAGGCGCTTGGGAATGCCCAGGGTACGGAACATCGCCACCACGGCCACGGGGTCGGTTGCCGCGATGAGCGACCCGAAGACCAGTGCCAGCGGCAGGCTCATCTCCAGCCCCAGCGAGAGCACCCCGCCCACCAGCAGGGTGGTGAGCACCACCCCCGGCACAGCAAACAACAGGATTATCGCCAGGTTATTGCGCAGTTCGTTAAAGCGCAGGTGAAACGCCCCCTCAAACACCAGCGGCGGGACGAACAACGCCAGGATCAACTCTGGCGTCAGCTCAAAACGAAAGGCCGTCTGCGCGGTGAGGAGCAGGCCCACCACCACCAGCGCCACCGTGTAGGGCACCTGCAGGCGCCGCACCACAATTGCCACCAGCGAGGCGATGAGCAGCAGTTCGATGATGAGCGTTTCGGTTCCCAGGAATGAATCCATCTGCAACCTCGAATGGCGGCCTTCACACCCGCCGATCCGCGAACCACAAACCCGCGGTCAGGTTACCTTCCCCACCCGGGCGGAAGAAGGCCCGGCAGGTTACCCGCGCGCCCTGAGGCGCCACCCCGCCAGCTCGATACCCACCACCAGCAGGAATCCCACGACCATGAGCGCCAGCGTCAGCCCCACTTCAGGGCTCCATTCAGCGGGCAACCGGTTGACCATCCAGGCGTCCGCGCCCCCTTCCAGTTCGGCGGGGGCTTCTTTCCACGGCCAGATTTTCCGCAGTGACCCCAGCATGAAACCCGCCAGGCAGGCTACTGTCACATCATGAAAGCGCCAGAGCAACCAGCGCAGAAGCCGGGCAAAGCTGAGCAAACCCATCATTCCCCCCAGGGCCACCAGCCCCAGGGTGGAAAAATCCAGATGCAGGACAGCCCGCAGAACGGGTTCATACTTGCCCAGCAAAACCAGCACCAGCGCCCCTGAGATGCCCGGTAAAATCATGGCGCAGACCGCCAGCGAGCCGCTCACAAAAAAGAACCAGGGCTCATCGGGCGTGCGAGCCGGAGCCAGCCCCAGCAACAGGTACGCCCCCACAGCCGACAGAACCATGCCCGCCAGCCCTGCCAGGGTCAATCGGCGCCCCCGCCGCACCACCACCACGGCTGAAGCCGCCACCAGCCCGAAGAAAAACGCCCAGACTCTTTCAGGGTGCGTATCCAGCAGTGCGTGCAACACCCTGCCCAGCGTGAACACCGCCAGGCCAATCCCTGCCGCCAGCGCCAGGAGAAACTTCCACGGGAAAGCCCCCAGCGCCTCGCGCCAGCGGAATGAGAGGAGCCGTTTTACGAACTTTCCATCCACCGCATGGATGGCCTCCAGAAGTTCATCGTAGATGCCCGAAAGCAGGGCAATCGTCCCGCCCGAAACCCCGGGAACCACGTCGGCGGCGCCCATGAAAAAACCGCGCAGGCTCACCCAGAGGTAAGCCCACCCGCTGCGCCGCGGCGCCCGACTCTCTGAAGATTGCATGGTACCTCCTGAATGGATGATCGCCCCTCATACGCCCGCATTCGGTTTCACGGGGCTGGATAAGAACCCGTGCTCTGCATTTTAAACGAAAATCGCCCCGCCGGGGGGGCAAAAAAGGGGCAGTTTTCTCACTCGGGCGCCTCTTCAACCGGCAGCACAGGCCCGGGGCTGGCCTGACCAAAACCCAGCGGTGTGGAAGCCCCCACCCCGCTAAAGAACGCATACGCTGCCAGGGTGTGAAGCACGTTCATCCAGTAGCGGTCGTAATGCAGTGCGGTGAAGGTCACTTCGCCCACACAACCGATGCGCAAACCACTATCCTTAAGCCGGGCACTGCGCGTGCTGAGGTTAAATGCCGAAACCCCCAGGCACTCGGCGGCAAAACGGCGCACCTCAGCCGGGAAAGCCATCGGCGAAAAACTGTTCCAGCGCTCCAGCAGACTGCCAAAAACCAGTTCGGGCAGGGGGAAGGGCTGTTGTTTCTCGGCCGAACGGAAACCCGTGGGGCTGGCCAGGCGCAGGCGCAGCCTGCGCGGCGGGGCCGGTTGAACCAGGTGCGCGCTCATCAGCTGGCGGTATGAACCCTCGCCCGCCCAGGGGTGCCCGTCAGAGGTAAAAAACACCTGTTCCACCACAAAGGGCAGGTAATCCAGCTCCAGCCGGGCGCCGGGGGCCAGCGGGCCGCCCGCCGCAGAGGCCTCCCGCAGGGCCAGGGTCACCTCTGCCTGAAGCGCCGTGAAACGCAGGGTGTACAGGCGTGAGGGGTCGAGTGCGCGGTGCGCCCCCGCACCCATCAGGGTAGAGACGGTAAACGGGCGCGGCCCCTGTTCATCGTGCAGGCGCGCGGCCAGCTCAGGGTTCACCTGGCGCACTGCCGAAAGCAACAGCGCATGTGCCGCCGCCCCCCACCAGGCGGGTAAAGCGCGCCCCGGGGCGGCCTCGGGGCGTAAGACCAGCACCAGTGAAAGCAGTTCCGATTCAGACATGCCCATGTACTCCTCGGTTTGTATGATATGCCCCCTCCCGGCAATTGTACTCCTTTCGGGGCGGTAGCGCGCCAGTCCCCTCGCGGCCTTCGCCCTTTTGAAAGGGCCCCGGACGGTTCTGGCGTGCCATCCTTCTGTTCAATGATGGGTTCTGAGGCAGATGCATACCCCCCATACTTGCCTTCAGGCACAGGCGGCGCTTTACCCGTCATCATCCCCCGACGGGCATTTATGGATTCTGACTTACTCCTGCTGTAACTCTTCAGGTGGCTCCTGCTCTTCCAGCTCTTGCGCGTATTTCCTTGCTAGCTCTTCATGGATTTCGAGCTCTTCTTGATGCCATTTTGGGAAGGCATAATGGAGCCAGTCCGCATCCTCATCTGAATCGTGCATGATAACTCCGTTTACTGTTTTCGACATAATCACCACCACTTATAGAGTCTTAATGCCCTGACGGGCATTTATG